>Ga0207713_1000096_pt1 | contig 145460 bp, 139 predicted proteins | sample KBSS64metaG_FD_184404 | JGI IMG/M metagenome (GOLD analysis project Ga0207713, IMG submission 184404) | Switchgrass rhizosphere microbial communities from Kellogg Biological Station, Michigan, USA - KBS S6-4 metaG (SPAdes) (version 2) | ecosystem: Host-associated > Plants > Roots > Rhizosphere... | reverse complement strand
AGCATTACTCAGGAACTCACCGAGATCGTCGGTGGTGCATCCGCGGTATAACCAGGTTAATTCGTAGAGGATTCAAGATGGCTACTGGAAAAATTGTCCAGGTAATCGGCGCCGTGGTTGACGTCGAGTTCCCTCAGGATGCCGTACCGCGCGTGTACGATGCTCTTGAGGTACAGAATGGTAACGAGAGCCTGGTGCTGGAAGTTCAGCAGCAGCTCGGTGGTGGTATCGTGCGTACCATCGCAATGGGTTCTTCCGACGGTCTGCGTCGTGGTCTGGAAGTTAAAGACCTCGAACACCCGATCGAAGTCCCGGTAGGTAAAGCAACACTGGGTCGTATCATGAACGTATTGGGTCAACCAATCGACATGAAAGGCGACATCGGTGAAGAAGAGCGTTGGGCTATCCACCGCGCAGCACCTTCCTACGAAGAGCTGTCCAGCTCTCAGGAACTGCTGGAAACCGGCATCAAAGTTATCGACCTGATGTGTCCGTTTGCGAAGGGCGGTAAAGTAGGTCTGTTCGGTGGTGCGGGCGTAGGTAAAACCGTAAACATGATGGAGCTGATCCGTAACATCGCGATCGAGCACTCCGGTTACTCCGTATTTGCGGGCGTAGGTGAACGTACTCGTGAGGGTAACGACTTCTACCACGAAATGACCGATTCCAACGTTCTGGACAAAGTATCCCTGGTTTACGGCCAGATGAACGAGCCACCAGGAAACCGTCTGCGCGTTGCGCTGACCGGTCTGACTATGGCTGAGAAGTTCCGTGACGAAGGCCGTGACGTTCTGCTGTTCGTTGATAACATCTATCGTTACACCCTGGCCGGTACAGAAGTATCTGCACTGCTGGGTCGTATGCCTTCTGCGGTAGGTTATCAGCCAACGCTGGCGGAAGAGATGGGTGTTCTTCAGGAACGTATCACCTCGACCAAAACCGGTTCTATCACCTCCGTTCAGGCGGTATACGTACCTGCGGATGACTTGACTGACCCATCTCCAGCAACCACCTTTGCTCACTTAGATGCAACCGTGGTACTGAGCCGTCAGATCGCGTCTCTGGGTATCTACCCAGCCGTTGACCCGCTGGACTCCACCAGCCGTCAGCTGGATCCACTGGTTGTTGGCCAGGAACACTACGACACCGCGCGTGGCGTACAGTCCCTGCTGCAGCGTTACCAGGAACTGAAAGACATCATCGCCATCCTGGGTATGGATGAGCTGTCTGAAGAAGACAAACTGGTGGTAGCACGTGCGCGTAAGATCCAGCGCTTCCTGTCCCAGCCGTTCTTCGTTGCGGAAGTATTCACCGGTTCTCCGGGTAAATACGTTTCCCTGAAAGACACCATCCGTGGCTTTAAAGGCATCATGGAAGGCGAATACGATCACCTGCCGGAGCAGGCGTTCTACATGGTTGGTTCCATCGACGAAGCCGTGGAAAAAGCCAAAAAACTTTAACGCCTTAATCGGAGGGTGATATGGCAATGACTTACCACCTGGACGTCGTCAGCGCAGAGCAACAAATGTTCTCTGGTCTGGTCGAGAAAATCCAGGTAACGGGTAGTGAAGGTGAACTGGGTATCTTCCCGGGTCACGCGCCGCTGCTCACCGCCATTAAGCCTGGTATGATCCGCATCGTTAAACAGTTCGGTCATGAAGAGTTTATCTATCTGTCCGGCGGCATTCTTGAAGTGCAGCCTGGTAGTGTGACCGTTCTGGCCGATACCGCTATCCGTGGCCAGGATCTCGACGAAGCGCGAGCCCTGGAATCGAAGCGTAAGGCTGAAGAGCACATCAACAGCTCTCATGGTGACGTGGATTACGCTCAGGCGTCTGCGGAACTGGCCAAAGCGATCGCGAAACTGCGCGTTATCGAGTTGACCAAAAAAGCGATGTAACACCGGCTTGAAAAGCACAAAAGCCAGTCTGGTTTCCAGACTGGCTTTTTTTTGGTTTTGATTCAGGAAAAGTGAAACTGAAAAGCTGTTTTATTAATTTGTGATTTGCATCACAAAAATGTTGATCGGTTAAAAAATGAGGCGTAGACTCCTTTTTTGTGAAGTGTATCACAAAATAAACCTCAATAAATCAGGATGCCATCATGAAACTGGTCAACAAAATCATCGCTCTCTTCAGCAACATGAACGTCTCTTTCGGCACGTTCAATCATTAATCCGCTGAATGCCGAGTGGCGCCACGCTTACCGTTGTGTGATAAGCGAAGCGCCATCTGGCAGTATCTCTCCGCTGTCGTTCACGCTCTTCCCTTTCACGATAAAATAGTTCGACTTATCAATATTCCCCACCACCGCATCGTCATACAGTCCAGGCTTGGTACGCACCGATTTGTTGCCGGTGAATACGCCTTGTGTTGATACATCACCATACGGACTGGGTCGGAAGATAAAGTTAAAGCGCAGGTTGTCCACCGCGATGTTATTTGCCACGACCAACGCCCCCGGGTTGAAGTTGTCAGTAAAACCGTCCAGATGATTACCGATAGCCTTACTGTTGCGAATTTCATGGGCGACGGGCTGCCCTTCACCGCCAAGCTTGAAACCATTACTGGTATTGTTGCGGGCAATTGAATTCTCGATCACCACAACGCCATTAGCCCCGTCCTCAATTTTGTTGAACAGGTCAAAGCCGTCGTCGATGTTGTCATGCGAATAGCAGTTTTCCAGGCGATTCCCCTCCCCTACGCGCATTTTTACGGCAAAGCCATCGGCATTAATTTTTCCCGGATCTTCATTGGCATAAGATTCAGAATCAATCACTCGGTTATGGCTGGCCCAGAGCGGTCGGCCGATATTTTCCGGGGATGAAATTTGAATACCAGTATCGTCGTTGTGATAAGCCGTAACGTTTTCGATGAGGTTATGGCTCCCCTGAATTCGCAGGCTTTTATCGGTTATCTCAATGCCGTTGATATGCCAGTAGTTCGCGTTCACCAGCAAACCCTTGATCACCACTTTGCCGTCAGCCTGAAGCGTTTTCACCTGTTCGGAGCTGCCGCTGGCCGTCAGGGGAATTTCATTGCGCGGATAATTACCCTCATGAAGAATAATGCGCCCACCCGGTGCCAGCAGGTTGATGGCCGTGGTTAAATCCATGGGCAGTTCCGGGGTTCCTTTTCCATCCGCCACTCCATCTGGAGAGACGTGAAGCGTGGTTGAGGCAATATTGTTGACCCGTTTGACGCTAAACCGTTGGGTAACGGGGTCACCGCTGGTGGGGGTAAACGTCAGGCTAAATGCATTGTTTTCCGCAAGCGTGGTGGGAACGGCGTACATTTCTCCTGCCTTGACCTGTTTATCGTTTCCGATCACCACTTCATTCTGCCTGAGGCTGAACGTACCGCCGTAATTTGCCCTGGCCTGAACCAGGTAGCTGGCGGTTGTGCTTGTGTCTCCAGACGCGCGTTGCACGACGACAGGCAGCGCTTTTGCCTGCCAGGGGGGCGAAGTAGCTGTGTTCGCCGCAGAGGTGGTGAGGGAAGCTTGAGTGACGGTGATTTTGGCATTACGGGAAGCAAAGAACCCCACGTAATAGCTGTCAGGGTTTTGTACGGAAATGAGATCGGCACGTGAAACGTGTTTACTCACCCATGCGTCACTGTCGACTGGAGCCCAGGCGGTGATAAAACCGTCATTGGTGCGTTCCAGTTTTAAACGAAAGGCAGGGGTCTGGGTTAGATCAACCTCTTCCTTGTAGTTTTGCTTGCCGATCGCTGCTCCCGCGTCACCCCACGGATGCGAGATCCCCTCACGGGTGATGGCCTGCAGCTTGACTCGCTGATGATCTTTTTTATCCTGAGTCATGATGGCGTTCATGACCAGGTTCGATGCGGCAGGGAACTCTTCGTAGCCCTCCTTCAGCGGCTGCTGTCGTGGCACGCCAAGAACATCTCGAACCAGCAACCCCGCACCCTCCTGGGCTGCAGGTTTCGCACCATTTTCCGGACCAAATTGATCCACCCGCACCGTTGCCTGTAAGACGAAGTTCTTACTTGCCGGCAGCTCGGTATAGAAAAACGTCAATCCATCGTGTGAATTGGCAATCTTACCGCCGCGGCTCTCGAGAGTGATTGGCTTTGACAGGTCAGCCCTGTCCTGCGGATTGAGCTTTTTCCCGTCAATGCTGACATCGTTAACGCCGATTTTTTCCGGTAACACATTGGACGAGAAATTCAGGTCGGTCGATTGTCCGAAAGCAATGGCTTTCCAGACAGGCTGCTCAGCGGCCGTCACGACAAAGGTGCTACACATCATTAGGGACAGAGGTATTTTATAATTCATCTTATTCTCCTGATTGATAATTGAGCGTTATTATCATCAAGATGAAACGGTGTTTCTTTTTTGGATGTCACACTATTGGATAATTAAAACACTGTTTTGTTTTAAAGGGATCTTTATTCATGTTCCAAAAAAATAGCTAAGCTATTGTGTGTGTTAGCGACTTACCGCGAGAATGCTATTTTCCAGAGAAAAAGTGATTTACTCTGCCCCTAAAACTAGCCTCAAATAGCCGTTAATGGCAGATGTTGAACGTTTTAGCGTCATTCCATTTTATGGCGCAAAATATGTAGAATTTTCAACGTCAAAGGGTTTTACTTCTCACTCAAATTACAGTCAGGACGCGTATGTTGAACAATACGATGAGCGTGGTCATCCTTGCCGCTGGTAAAGGCACCCGCATGTATTCCGATCTTCCGAAGGTGCTGCACACGCTGGCAGGAAAGCCAATGGTGCAGCATGTCATTGATGCCGCTAATGAACTTGGCGCTCGCCAGGTGCATCTGGTCTACGGGCACGGCGGTGATTTGCTCAAAGAAACACTGCATGATGACAACCTCAGCTGGGTGCATCAGGCGGAACAGCTGGGTACTGGCCATGCGATGCAACAGGCTGCACCTTTCTTTGCTGATGACGAAGATATCCTGATGCTATACGGCGACGTTCCGCTGATCTCTGTTGAAACCTTGGATCGCCTGCGTGAAGCCAAGCCGGAGGGGGGGATCGGATTGTTGACCGTCGTGCTTGACGATCCGAGCGGATATGGCCGTATTACCCGTGAAAACGGCAGCGTAACGGGTATTATTGAGCACAAAGATGCCAGTGAAACCCAGCGCCAGATTCAGGAAATTAATACCGGCATTCTGATTGCTAACGGTGCAGACCTGAAGCGCTGGCTATCGAAGTTGACCAATAATAATTCCCAGGGCGAATACTACATCACCGATATCATTGCGATGGCGTATCAGGAAGGGCGTGAAATTGCCGCCGTTCATCCGGCGCGCATCAGCGAAACGGACGGGGTGAATAACCGCCTGCAGCTTTCCCGTCTGGAACGTATTTATCAGTCCGAGCAGGCAGAGAAGCTGCTGCTGGCTGGCGTCATGCTGCGCGATCCGGCACGTTTTGATCTGCGCGGAACCCTGGCGCATGGCCGCGACGTTGAGATCGATACCAACGTCATCATTGAAGGCAACGTTACGCTTGGCAATCGCGTCAAAATTGGCACCGGTTGTGTGATTAAAAACAGCGTCATCGGCGACGACTGCGAAATCAGCCCGTACAGCGTGGTGGAAAACGCCCATCTGGACGCGGCGTGTACCGTTGGGCCGTTTGCACGGTTGCGTCCGGGCGCTGAGCTGCTGGAAGGTGCGCACGTTGGCAACTTTGTGGAAATAAAAAAAGCGCGCCTGGGTAAAGGCTCCAAAGCCGGTCATTTGACCTATCTGGGCGACGCAGAAATTGGCGATAACGTGAATATCGGTGCAGGCACGATTACCTGTAACTACGACGGTGCTAACAAATTTAAAACCATCATCGGTGATGATGTGTTTGTCGGTTCTGACACCCAGCTGGTGGCGCCTGTCACGGTAGGTAATGGCGTAACCATTGCTGCCGGAACGACCGTTACGCGTGATGTGGCCGATAACGAACTGGTATTAAGCCGTGTTCCGCAGATACATAAGCAGGGCTGGAAACGCCCGGTGAAGAAGTAAACGATCTGCCCCTCTCTCCTAAGGGAAGAGGGGATCGTTCGGTGCGGTGTTTTCTCCCTCGCCCCTTTGGGGAGAGGGCTGGGGTGAGGGGATAACATAATCCTCCCCCCACCAGCAGTACCCATAAAAATAACCCCACTCTCTACAAGGCTCGGGGCACCCGGAAACGGGTAAATACAGGTCAGCGACAACGCATGGCATAACGCCATAATCAGGAAATCTAACTATGTGTGGAATTGTTGGCGCAGTTGCGCAGCGTGATATTGCTGAAATCCTTCTCGAAGGTTTACGTCGTCTGGAGTACCGTGGCTACGACTCTGCCGGTCTGGCTGTTGTCGATGCAGAAGGTCACATGACCCGTCTGCGCCGTCTCGGTAAAGTGCAAATGCTGGCCCAAGCCGCGGAAGAACATCCGCTGCACGGTGGAACCGGTATTGCGCATACCCGTTGGGCAACCCACGGCGAACCCTCTGAAGGTAACGCACACCCGCATGTGTCTGAACACATTGTGGTGGTGCATAACGGCATTATCGAAAACCACGAACCGCTGCGCGAAGAGCTGAAAGCGCGCGGCTATACCTTCGTCTCTGAAACTGACACCGAAGTGATTGCTCACCTGGTGCACTGGGAGCTGGAGCAGGGCGGCACGCTGCGTGAAGCCGTGCTGCGCGCTATTCCCCAGCTGCGCGGTGCTTACGGTACGGTGATCATGGATTCCCGCGATCCGTCCACGTTGCTGGCTGCACGTTCCGGTAGCCCGATGGTGATTGGTCTGGGAATGGGTGAAAACTTTATCGCCTCCGATCAGCTGGCTCTCCTGCCGGTTACCCGTCGTTTTATCTTCCTGGAAGAGGGTGATATCGCGGAAGTGACTCGCCGTAGCGTAACGGTATTCGATACCAAAGGCGTGCAGGTGAAACGCGCTGAAATCGAATCTAACCTGCAGTACGACGCGGGTGATAAAGGCGCGTATCGTCACTACATGCAGAAAGAGATTTACGAGCAGCCAAATGCCATCAAAAACACCCTGACCGGGCGCATCAGCCACGGCGAGGTGGATCTGAGCGAGCTGGGCGCACAGGCGAATGAACTGCTTGGCAAGGTTGAGCACATTCAGATCGTGGCCTGCGGCACCTCGTACAACTCCGGTATGGTGTCTCGTTACTGGTTTGAATCTCTGGCGGGCGTACCTTGTGACGTTGAAATCGCGTCTGAATTCCGCTACCGCAAATCAGCGGTACGCCGTAATAGCCTGATGATCACCCTTTCCCAATCTGGGGAAACGGCGGACACCCTGGCCGCGCTGCGTCTCTCCAAAGAGCTGGGTTATCTGGGTTCTCTGGCCATCTGCAACGTTCCGGGATCTTCGCTGGTGCGTGAATCCGATTTGGCGCTGATGACCAAAGCGGGCACCGAAATTGGCGTGGCATCGACCAAAGCGTTTACGACGCAGCTTACCGTTCTGCTGATGCTGGTGGCGAAACTGGCGCGTCTGAAAGGTCTGGATGCTGCAGTCGAGCACGAGATCGTTCACGGTCTGCAGGCCCTGCCGAGCCGCATCGAGCAGATGTTGTCGCAGGACAAACGCATTGAAGCTCTGGCTGAAGATTTCTCTGACAAACACCACGCCCTGTTCCTCGGCCGTGGCGATCAGTACCCGATTGCGCTGGAAGGCGCGTTGAAGCTGAAAGAGATCTCCTACATTCACGCGGAAGCCTACGCGGCTGGCGAGCTGAAACACGGCCCGCTGGCGCTGATTGATGCGGATATGCCGGTTATCGTTGTGGCACCTAACAACGAATTGCTGGAAAAACTGAAATCCAACATCGAAGAAGTGCGCGCCCGTGGCGGCGTTCTGTATGTCTTCGCGGATAAGGATGCCGGTTTTGCCAGCAGCGACAACATGCACATCATCGAGATGCCGCATGTGGAAGAGGTGATTGCGCCTATCTTCTATACGGTTCCGCTGCAGCTACTGGCTTACCACGTCGCGCTGATTAAAGGCACCGACGTAGACCAGCCTCGTAACCTGGCGAAGTCTGTTACCGTCGAATAATCCCTTCAGGCTCCACCTTCGGGTGGAGCTTTCTCCCTCCCCCGGTTATTTTTTATTCAGCGTTTTTCCATTTTTATTTATGACAATCTGTCATCTTCAGCTACTTTTTTCAGTGTCACATAAAGAAAATATTACTGAAAACGTACTGTCATGTTGGTGGCTAACGTTATGATAATTAAGAACAGTTTTGCTTTTTTTTAAGTGAAACTTTCGTTGTCATAAAACTGTCATAATTCGTACATTTATCTGTCACCTGTTTGTCCTATTTTGCTCATCGTAGCCACTTAAACAATGATTTACGAAATCCTTGCAGGAGACATTATGAAAGTTATGCGTACCACTGTCGCAACTGTTGTCGCCGCGACCTTATCTATGAGCGCTTTCTCTGCATTCGCAGCAGCAAGCCTGACTGGCGCTGGTGCAACCTTCCCTGCGCCGGTGTATGCCAAATGGGCAGATACCTACCAGAAAGAAACGGGTAATAAGGTGAACTACCAGGGTATCGGCTCCTCCGGTGGCGTGAAGCAAATTACCGCTAACACCGTTGATTTCGGCGCATCAGATGCTCCACTGACTGATGACAAACTGGCTCAGGAAGGCCTGTTCCAGTTCCCAACCGTGATCGGCGGCGTTGTGCTGGCTGTTAACATCCCTGGCCTGAAATCAGGCGAGCTGGTACTGGACGGCAAAACCCTGGGTGACATCTACCTGGGCAAAATCAAAAAATGGGATGACGAAGCCATCACCAAACTGAACCCAGGCATTAAGCTGCCTTCGCAGAACATCGCTGTGGTTCGTCGTGCTGACGGTTCCGGTACGTCCTTCGTGTTCACCAGCTACCTGGCGAAAGTGAACGAAGAGTGGAAATCGAAAGTCGGTTCTGGCTCTACCGTTAACTGGCCGACCGGTCTGGGCGGTAAAGGCAACGATGGTATCGCCGCGTTCGTACAGCGTCTGCCGGGCTCCATCGGTTACGTAGAATACGCTTACGCTAAGCAGAACAACCTGGCTTACACCAAGCTGATTTCTGCTGATGGCAAACCGGTTAGTCCGACTGAAGAAAACTTTGCGAATGCTGCGAAAGGCGCAGACTGGAGCAAATCCTTCGCTCAGGATCTGACGAACCAGAAAGGCGATGACGCGTGGCCAATCACCTCTACGACGTTCATTCTGGTTCATAAAGAGCAGAAAAAACCAGAGCAGGGTGCTGAAGTGCTGAAGTTCTTTGACTGGGCATACAAAAACGGCGCCAAACAGGCTAGCGATCTGGACTACGCCAGCCTGCCAGACAGCGTGGTTGAGCAGATTCGTGCTGCATGGAAAACCAACGTGAAAGACAGCAGCGGTAAGGCATTGTATTAATTTAGCATTCTGACGAAAATGTCGGGTGGCGCTAACGCGCTATCCGACATTTCGTAAACGCGTTTAACAGAAGAGTGATTTATGGCTGCAACCAAGCCTGCATTTAACCCTCCGGGTAAAAAAGGTGACATGATTTTCAGCGCGCTGGTAAGACTGGCTGCGCTGATTGTGCTATTGCTGCTGGGCGGCATTATCGTGTCCCTCATTTTCTCCTCCTGGCCAAGCATCCAGAAATTCGGTTTCACCTTCCTGTGGACTAAAGAGTGGGATGCGCCGAACGAAATCTTTGGTGCGCTGGTACCGATTTACGGCACGCTGGTCACCTCGTTCATTGCCCTGCTGATTGCGGTTCCGGTGAGCTTTGGTATTGCCCTGTTCCTGACGGAACTGGCACCAGGCTGGCTAAGACGTCCGCTCGGTATCGCGATTGAACTCCTGGCGGCGATTCCAAGTATCGTTTACGGCATGTGGGGTCTGTTCATCTTTGCTCCGCTGTTCGCAACCTACTTCCAGGAGCCGGTCGGCAATGTCCTCTCTGCGATCCCGTTTGTCGGTGCCCTGTTTGCCGGCCCGGCATTCGGTATCGGTATTCTGGCCGCTGGTGTGATCCTCGCCATCATGATTATCCCGTACATTGCGGCCGTTATGCGCGATGTCTTCGAACAAACCCCGGTGATGATGAAAGAGTCGGCCTACGGCATCGGCTGCACCACCTGGGAAGTTATCTGGCGCATCGTTCTTCCGTTCACCAAAAATGGGGTGATCGGGGGAGTCATGCTGGGATTAGGTCGCGCGTTGGGTGAAACCATGGCGGTGACCTTTATCATCGGCAATACCTACCAGCTCGACAGCGTGTCGCTGTTCATGCCGGGTAACAGCATTACCTCTGCACTGGCGAACGAATTTGCCGAAGCAGAATCCGGTCTGCACGTTGCTGCACTGATGGAGCTGGGTCTGATCCTGTTTGTTATCACCTTCATTGTTCTGGCGATTTCCAAGCTGATGATTATGCGTCTCGCTAAAAATGAGGGGGCACGCTAATGGCGACTCTCGAAATGCAAAGCACCGCTGAGCTGGCGGAATCCCGTCGCAAAATGCAGGCTAAGCGCCGTCTGAAAAACCGTATTGCGCTGACGCTCTCGATGGGGACGATGGCATTCGGTCTGTTCTGGCTGGTCTGGATCCTGTTCTCGACGGTTGTTCGTGGCATCGACGGTATGTCGCTGTCGCTGTTCACCGAGATGACGCCACCACCGAACACGGCGGGTGGTGGTCTGGCGAACGCCCTGGCGGGCAGCGGCCTGTTGATCCTGTGGGCGACCATCTTCGGTACGCCGCTGGGAATTATGGCGGGTATCTACCTGGCAGAATACGGACGCAAATCCTGGCTGGCGGAAGTCATTCGCTTCATCAACGACATTCTGCTCTCTGCACCTTCTATCGTGGTGGGTCTGTTTGTTTACACCGTTGTGGTAGCGCAGATGCAGCACTTCTCCGGTTGGGCAGGCGTGATTGCACTGGCGCTGTTGCAGGTGCCAATTGTGATTCGTACCACCGAGAACATGCTGAAACTGGTGCCGGACAGCCTGCGTGAAGCGGCTTATGCACTGGGGACACCAAAATGGAAAATGATCTCCGCGATTACGCTAAAAGCGTCAATCTCCGGAATCATGACCGGTATCCTGTTGGCTGTTGCCCGTATTGCGGGTGAAACGGCTCCGCTGCTGTTTACGTCGCTCTCCAACCAGTTCTGGAGCACGGACATGATGCAGCCGATCGCCAACCTGCCGGTGACCATCTTTAAATTCGCGATGAGCCCATTCGTGGAATGGCAGCAGCTGGCCTGGGCCGGGGTGCTGATCATCACCCTTTGCGTATTGTTGCTGAACATTCTGGCGCGCGTCATTTTCGCGAAGAAGAAACACGGTTAATTTTTTACGGCGCGGCACCTCGCGGCGTCGAATGAGGAAATGAGTCAATGAGTATGGTTGATACTGCCCCGGGTAAGATTCAGGTTCGTGATTTGAACTTCTACTACGGCAAATTCCATGCCCTGAAGAATATCAACCTGGATATCGCGAAGAACCAGGTCACGGCATTCATCGGTCCGTCTGGCTGTGGTAAATCCACCCTGCTGCGTACCTTTAACAAAATGTATTCGCTCTATCCGGAGCAGCGCGCTGAAGGTGAAATCGTCCTCGACGGTGAAAACATTCTGACTCAGGCGCAGGACATCGCCCTTCTGCGTGCGAAAGTGGGCATGGTGTTCCAGAAACCAACACCGTTCCCGATGTCGATTTATGACAACATCGCGTTTGGCGTGCGTCTGTTTGAAAAGCTTTCCCGTGCGGATATGGACGAGCGCGTGCAGTGGGCGTTGACCAAGGCCGCATTATGGAACGAAACCAAAGATAAGTTACACCAGAGCGGCTACTCTCTCTCTGGTGGTCAGCAGCAGCGTCTGTGTATTGCGCGTGGCATCGCCATTCGCCCGGAAGTCTTGTTGCTGGATGAGCCATGTTCAGCGCTCGACCCGATCTCTACCGGCCGTATCGAAGAGCTGATCACCGAACTGAAGCAGGATTACACCGTGGTTATCGTGACCCACAACATGCAGCAGGCTGCGCGTTGTTCCGATCACACGGCGTTTATGTACCTGGGCGAGTTGATTGAGTTCAGTAACACGGACGATCTGTTCACCAAGCCCGCGAAGAAACAAACCGAAGATTATATTACTGGCCGCTACGGTTGATTTGGAGTTAACCATGGACAACCTCAATCTTAATAAACACATTTCCGGCCAGTTCAACGCAGAGCTGGAAAGCATTCGCACCCAGGTGATGACCATGGGTGGCATGGTCGAGCAGCAGCTTTCTGATGCGATCACGGCAATGCACAACCAGGACAGCGAGCTGGCGAAACGCGTCATCGAAGGCGATAGAAACGTCAACATGATGGAAGTCGCGATCGACGAAGCCTGCGTGCGTATCATCGCCAAGCGTCAGCCCACGGCAAGTGACCTGCGATTGGTAATGGCGATCATCAAAACCATCGCCGAGCTGGAACGTATTGGTGACGTTGCGGATAAAATCTGCCGCACGGCGCTGGAGAAATTTTCTCAGCAGCACCAGCCGCTGCTGGTGAGCCTGGAATCACTGGGCCGCCACACGGTACAGATGCTGCACGACGTGCTGGATGCCTTTGCGCGTATGGACCTGGACGAAGCGGTACGTATTTACCGTGAAGACAAGAAAGTCGACCAGGAATACGAAGGTATTGTGCGTCAGCTGATGACCTACATGATGGAAGATTCACGTACGATCCCAAGCGTACTGACCGCACTGTTCTGCGCGCGCTCTATCGAGCGTATCGGTGACCGTTGCCAGAACATTTGTGAATACATCTTCTACTTCGTGAAAGGCCAGGACTTCCGTCACGTCGGCGGCGATGAACTGGACAAGCTGCTGGCGGGTAAAGACCCGAAAGAGTGATGTTTGTGGCGGGTAGCGCGAACGCTTACCCGCCCTTCTTTAGCTTAACGCGTAACATCCCACCCACGCGCTTTCCACAGATCCGGCAGCTGTGCTAGATCGGTAAACGTCGTGACTTTTGGATGATCGATCGGCTTGTTGTGCGGATCGGCGCAGAAGTAAAACACCTCCATTCCCGCATCAATCCCCGACTGCGCGCCTGCAGAAGAGTCATCGACCAGAATGCAGTTTTCCACATTGACGTTCATCGCTTTCGCAGCATGGAACATCAGGGCCGGATCGGGTTTCCAGCGCTGGATGTCATAACCGCTGAACAGTTTTTTCGGGAAGTGATGCAACATCTCAAGCTTGCCCAGCGAGTGCTGCATTTTGCTGACCGGGCCGTTAGAGACCACGCAAATAGGCACCGTCATTGCATCCAGAAGCGCGTTTGCGCCGGCGATGACCTCCAGTTCTGAGTCGAACAGGCGTGCGACTTCGGCGCGGTAGACCGGCTCCAGATCGGTTTTCGCCAGATCCACGCTGTGTTCTTCGTTAATGATGTCGATGATCTCGTACAGCTTCACGCCTTTAAAGCGTTTGAATACCTCGTCGAGATCGAGCGTAATGCCAAATTCCTGGAACATGGCGACATACGCGCGGGAACAAATGACCTCACTGTCGACCAGCGTACCGTCGCAGTCGAAAAATACCGCTTCAATTCCGGACATGCCTTTCCCTTTTAACAAGTTTAACGTTTACGTACGGCAGTTTAACGAGACGCAATCGTTGCCGTATAAGCAAAATCAATGAAAAAAGTATCTCGTAACCGCCACTATTGTCGCATTTTGGTATAGGATAGCGACGAATTTTCCCTCCTTGTTCGGAAATTGATGATGAGTCAACAACACACTACCCAGACATCTGGTCAGGGGCTGCTTGAGCGCGTGTTTAAACTGCGCGAGCACGGCACAACGGCACGCACCGAAGTGATTGCCGGTTTCACCACCTTCCTGACGATGGTCTATATCGTTTTTGTTAACCCACAAATTCTGGGCGTTGCTGGCATGGATACCAGCGCCGTCTTTGTCACCACCTGCTTGATCGCTGCGCTTGGCAGTATTCTGATGGGTGTGTTCGCTAACCTGCCCGTCGCGCTGGCGCCAGCAATGGGCCTTAACGCGTTCTTCGCGTTCGTGGTTGTTCAGGCTATGGGTCTGCCATGGCAAGTGGGCATGGGCGCTATTTTCTGGGGCGCAATCGGCCTGCTGCTGCTGACCATTTTCCGCGTGCGTTACTGGATGATTGCCAATATCCCGGTAAGCCTGCGCGTGGGCATCACCAGCGGTATCGGTCTGTTCATCGGTATGATGGGCCTGAAAAACGCCGGTGTGATCGTGGCGAACCCGGATACGCTGGTGAGCATTGGTCACCTGACCTCTCATAACGTGCTGCTGGGCGTGCTGGGCTTCTTTATCATCGCGATCCTGGCTTCCCGCAACATTCATGCTGCGGTGCTGGTGTCCATCGTAGTGACCACCCTGCTGGGCTGGATGTTGGGCGACGTTCACTATAACGGTATCGTCTCTGCACCGCCGAGCGTCTCTACCGTGATTGGTCACGTTGACCTGGCCGGTTCTCTGAACCTCGGTCTGGCGGGCGTGATTTTCTCCTTCATGCTGGTGAACCTGTTTGACTCCTCCGGTACGCTGATCGGTGTGACCGACAAAGCCGGTCTGGCTGATGAGAAGGGAAAATTCCCGCGCATGAAGCAGGCGCTGTTCGTGGATAGCGTCTCCTCCGTTGCGGGTTCGTTCATCGGAACCTCTTCAGTTACCGCTTATATTGAATCCTCTTCCGGCGTTTCCGTGGGTGGCCGTACCGGTCTGACGGCAGTGGTGGTCGGTATTCTGTTCCTGCTGGTGATCTTCCTCTCTCCGCTGGCCGGTATGGTTCCTCCGTACGCGGCTGCAGGCGCATTGATTTACGTTGGCGTACTGATGACGTCCAGCCTGTCGCGCGTGAAGTGGGATGATTTAACCGAAGCGGTGCCGGCGTTTATTACCGCCGTGATGATGCCGTTCAGCTTCTCGATTACCGAAGGTATCGCGCTGGGCTTTATCTCTTATTGCGTAATGAAGATTGGCACCGGTCGTTTCCGCGACCTCAGCCCATGCGTGATCGTGGTGGCGCTGCTGTTTGTGCTGAAGATTGTGTTTATAGATGCACACTAAAGCACTGATAAACTGAATACCCTCTCCCTTTGGGAGAGGGTCAGGGTGAGGGCAACAGGCTGCAATGACCTTACGCCTTCACCCGCTTAATATAATCCCCGAACGCGGTCAGCTGACCAGACAGATGGTCACGCGTGCTTTGATCTACCACTTCACCCGTTTGCGGGTCGACCTTGTTCTGAATCACTCCGCCCATAAACTCCGGCTTGTTCATCACCATTGCATCCAGGAACACCAGGATCTGGCGCAGGTGATACTGACAGCGCGCGCCGCCAATCGCGCCCATAGAGCTGGTCTGGATCAGCACCGGCTTACCGGACAGAGGCTGCTCCGGCATACGGGAAAGCCAGTCGATGGCGTTTTTCAATCCACCCGGAACCGAGTAGTTATATTCTGGCGTCACAATGACCACGCCGTCGGCCTGGCGGATCTGTTCTGCCAGCGCTTCCACGCTTTGTGGGAAACCATCTTCCTGCTGCATATCCGCATCATAAAGCGGGATGTCGCCAATGGAAGGCAGCGCGTCGATTGCCATTCCAGCCGGTGCCAACTGTGGCAGCGTGCGGGCAACCATTCCGTTAAATGAACCTTTGCGCAGGCTTCCCAGTAACGTAACAACTTTCAACGTATCAGACATGATTACTCCTGTTTCATCATGATGACCCTGAACGGATCAGCTAAGGGTGAATGCTTTTTCTGCCGGTAAACTGGTTAATCTCATCAGGCGAGCTGCGGGCTCGTTAGCGCGATCGGGTACATCTGGCAGGCTACGCCATCCGCGTGAACTGTCAAAATCCCAGATTTTTAGCCGCTCAATTGCGGGAGTGACGGCAATTGACCATATCAGTACGTCTTCAGCATCGCTCAGCGCCTCGACCAGCGTGGCTTTGGTCGCACGCAGCCGTCCTGAACCCGGAAGGAGCTGCAACAGGCTGGCATCGTCTGACGCGCAGCCACAGAGCTTACGAATGCTCTGGCGCAGGGTAATAAGCTGTGCCCGCGCCTCAATGGGATCGTTCTGGTTGCGTACCCACAGCTTTTCATTGCTGGAGAGCGGGTAGTCGTCGTGCGGATTCGCGCCGTGGAAGCCTCGGGTCGCACGCTGAAGTTCCATATCCAGACCGCAATCCCCTTCGGTAGTCAGCGCAACGCCAATGATATTGCCCGTGTAGGCAATGGAAAAACGCGGGAGTTCAGGGTCGGCAAAAATGGGCCGGCCTTCGGGTTGGGTGATGATGTCCGGCAGTTCACTGGTGCCGTACAGCATAAACAGCAGTTCAGCGAGAAGCGCCCGGGAAGCCAAAAAACGCGTCCGGCGATGTTCTGGAAGCTTGAGTGCCTCACTGTGACAGGCGGAAGAAATTCTGGCCGATACGAGACGTCCTTCTGTGAGTATCCCTCTTGCAAAGTGCGTAGCCATTTTTCGCTCCTTGATAATGGTCATAGTCGGTTAAACGGTTACATATTATCGCTTAACTTAGCTTCTGTTTTAATCAGTAAATGGGGTTATGAGAAGCTTGAGGACCGAACTTTACATTTTCTTAGCCAAAAATTGGATCGCTAGCCCAGCGGCGCGCCATACAGCGCCTTGATTGTCTCCCGTAACCAGAGAATTTTCGGATTATGGCTGTTCCGTTTATGCCAGATCAGCGTGAAGGGCACGGTCAGTTTTTCCGCCTGCGCTTCATCAATGGGAATGGGAAGGGCGATCAGCTTGCGCTGGTGGAGCTGATTGTAATGGTGACAGTAGTGCGGCGCAGTGGCGATGTAGTTATGCCCTGGCTGTGCTGCCATAAACATCGACTGCTCAAAACCGGGCAGGCTCATGGCGATATTACGTTCGCGCCCCATCTCTTTGAGCACTTCATCAAGCGCCCAGGTATCGCTTCGCTCCCAGAAGATGCTGATATGCGGGTAGCGCAGAAATGTCTCCAGGTTCCACTCTTCCTGAAGTGCCGGATGGTCTTCTCGCAGGTACACGCACGGGCGGTCGCTGAACAGGATTTCGTAGTCGATAAACCACGGCATCAGCTTCAGCAGCTCGCGTGAGCGCGGGTGCGTTTCGCGCCCGGTAAAGCCAAGATCCACCTCTCCGCGCGTAATGGCGTCCAGCGAGTCGTAATCCCAGTGGCGCATCTTCACCGTCGCCTGCGGGTAACGCTGATTCACCTGCTCCAGCAGGGCGTTAAAGCGGATCAGCATCAGCGGCGTTTCGGCGGCCAGCACGAACGTCAGGCCACCGGGAGAGTCATGGTGGAATTTATCGAGGATCTGATTGCCGATCTGCATCCAGTCAGCCAGATCCTGCTCAAGGCTCACCGTCAGCGGCGTTGGCAGCAGCCCTAACGGTGTTTTCACAAACAGCGGGTCTTCGAACCAGTCGCGCAGCTTCGCCAGCGATTTACTCACCGCAGACGGGGTCACGTTCATCCGTTTGGCGGCTTTGGTCACGCTGCGCTCCTGCAGCAAAAGCTGCAGGCAAAGCAAGAGGTTAAGATCGAGACTGCTGATTGGCTTCTTCATAATGCGCCGCGGGCCGGATGACCATAAGTAAGGTAATACAGACCATGCTACAGCCAATCAGAACCCCGATCAGCATATTCAACGCGTTAAGTCCAAGAACCGCTGCGAGCCAAATCCACAGCGATGAGCCGCAGACCTGCGCAATACCCAACACGGAGCTTGCCACCCCTGCCCGCAACGCGAACGGGCCGAGCGCCTGGCTCATCGCCACGCCAAAGCCCGCGGAGAACCCGGCGCAAATCAAGGTTATCCCCAGGAGCATTACGGCGTGTGAGCTGGCGGTTGCCAGCAGCACGCCCGCGGCCAGGAAGAGCGCCTGCGAAGTCAGCATCAGCGTGCGCTGGCTGAAAAGGTTTAGCGCAAACGGCGTAGAGAATGACACGGCCATGCTGACCATCGCGGTTAAGGCCATGACCGTTGAATACTCGCCGCGATCAAAGCCCATCGTTTCCATCAGCAATACCGGGGAAACGTTTACATAGGTCAGGATCACCGCCACGCTCAGCGTGGTGACCAACAACCGGCTAATGAAAAAGCGATTAAGGAGCTTTTCCGTTGGCTGAAGGGTTGGGGCATGTCCTGTGTTTTGCGCGCCTGGATGGGTCTCTTTCAGCACGGTGATGGACAGGATAAAGACCAGCGCCCCCATGGCCGCCATCGTCCAGAAAAGGCTCTGCCACGGAAATTTCAGCATGATCAGGTAGCCTACAACCGGCGCGAGCACGGGGATGATGCAGGTGATGCCGTTAAGCATGGAGAGTACTTTGGCGCGGCGCTGGGCGCTTAAGGTGTCGCGTAAAATCGCGAAGGCAACGACGTAGCAACCGCCAGCACCAATACCCTGAATAAAGCGCCCTGCCAGGAACAACGAACTGTCCTGTGCCAGCGAGCAGAGCACGGAAGCCAGCGCAAAAATCACCGCGCCGGTAATGGCGACAGGCTGGCGACCCGCTTTGTCAGCGATTTTACCGGCAAACACCATCGATGACGCCATCCCTGCGAGGTAGGCCGAAAACGCGATATGCAGCTGCGCTTCGCTGGCACCCAGATCGCGGGCGATATGGGGTAATCCCACCAGATACATGTCGATGCCTGATGGATAAAGCAGAACCAGCGCAAAACTACAAAACAGAAAACGAGCCATAAACCCTCCATAGATGCAGGCAAGCAGAATAGGGGGTGAAGGGGGAATACGCGAGTTGCCATTTGGACAATGGTGATTTCCCTGGAGGAAATCACCATGAGTGAGCAGGCGTTACTTACCAATACAGAAGCTTGAGAAGATCCTTCCCAGCAGATCGTCCGACGTAAATTCTCCGGTGATCTCGCTTAGGTTTTGCTGCGCCAGACGCAATTCTTCCGCCAGCAGTTCACCCGCCCAGGCACCGATCAGCTGTGCTTTACCCTGATCAAGGTGATTCGCGGCCTCTTCAAGCGCCTGTAGGTGTCGACGACGCGCCAGGAAGCCACCTTCCATGCTGGTGTCAAAGCCCATGCTCTGTTTGAGATGGTTACGCAGATCGTCCACACCTTCACCGGTACGGGCAGAGAGTCGAATAAGTGAGTGACCATTCACATCGCTGATGCCCAGCGTTTCGCCAGTCACATCCGCTTTATTACGCACGACGGTAATCGGCAGCTTGGCCGGCAGGCGCGCGAGGAAGTCTGGCCAGATGTCTGCGGGGTCAACGGCGTCGGTCGTGGTGCCATCCACCATAAACAGCACGCGGTCAGCCTGCTCAATTTCCTGCCAGGCGCGTTCGATACCAATGCGTTCGACTTCATCGCTGGCATCACGCAGACCGGCGGTATCAATAATGTGCAGCGGCATCCCGTCGATATGAATATGCTCGCGCAGGACGTCACGAGTGGTCCCCGCAATATCGGTCACGATCGCCGCTTCGCGGCCCGCCAGCGCGTTTAGCAGGCTTGATTTCCCGGCGTTAGGGCGACCGGCAATGACCACCTTCATCCCTTCGCGCAGCAGGCTTCCCTGGCGCGCTTCGGCGCGTACTGCGTCGAGATCGGCCATCACGCTGTTGAGCTGGGCTTCGATTTTACCGTCAGAGAGAAAGTCGATCTCTTCATCCGGGAAGTCGATAGCCGCTTCGACGTAGATCCTAAGGTGAGTAAGTGCTTCCACAAGGTGATTTACGCGTGCAGAAAATGCCCCCTGCAGCGAGTTCAGCGCGGAGCGGGCTGCTTGTTCTGAGCTGGCGTCGATCAGGTCAGCAATCGCCTCGGCTTGCGCCAGGTCGAGCTTATCGTTCAGGAAAGCGCGCTCTGAGAACTCGCCCGGCTTCGCGATGCGCAGGCCAGGCAGCGTCAGAATGCGTTTTAACAGCAGGTCGAGGATAACCGGGCCACCGTGTCCCTGCAGCTCCAGTACGTCTTCTCCGGTAAAGGAGTTCGGGCCGGGGAACCACAGCGCAATCCCCTGATCCAGTGGGGTTCCGTCGGTATCTTTAAACGGCAGATAATCAGCGTAGCGCGGTTTTGGTAGTTTACCCAGTACCGCTTCAGCGACCTCGCGCGCCTTCAGGCCGGAGATACGCAGAATGCCTACACCACCGCGTCCCGGTGGGGTTGCCTGGGCGACGATAGTGTCGTTATGGCTCATGGTTGGTCTCTTTCAATACAAATAAAAAAAGGCGGTCAATCGACCGCCCTTATTTTAGCGTTAACTTACCCGATCAGGATTTTTTCTTTTCGCGGCTATGCAGGCCACGTTTTTCCAGACCACGGTAAATCAGCTGCTGCTGGATGATGGTTACCAGGTTGCTGACGATATAGTACAGCACCAGACCTGAAGGGAACCACAGGAAGAACACGGTGAAGATGACCGGCATAAAGGTCATGATCTTCTGCTGCATCGGGTCGGTCACGGTGGTCGGAGACATCTTCTGGATGAAGAACATCGTCACGCCCATCAGGATCGGCAGGATGTAGTACGGGTCCTGTGCAGACAGGTCGTGGATCCACAGTGCGAACGGCGCATGGCGCAGCTCAACGGAACCCATCAGCATGTAGTACAGCGCAAGGAAGATTGGCATCTGAATCAGCAGCGGGAAGCAACCACCCAGAGGGTTCACTTTCTCTGCTTTATACAGGGCCATCATTTCCTGGCTTTGGCGCTGTTTATCATCGCCCAGACGCTCACGCATCGCCGCAATCTTCGGCTGCAGCATACGCATCTTCGCCATGGAGGTGTACTGCGCTTTAGTCAGCGGGTACATGATGCCACGAACGATGAAGGTGATGATGATGATGGAGAAGCCCCAGTTACCCACGAAGCTGTGGATGAACTTCAGCAGCTTAAACAGCGGCTGAGAGATGAACCACAACCAACCGTAATCAACGGTCAGATCCAGGTGCGGCGCTACGGCTGCCATTTTGTCCTGGATTTCCGGGCCAACCCACAGGGTGCTCGCCAGCTTACCGGTTTCACCCGGCTGAATCAGAACCGGCTGAGATTTGTAGCCGATGGCTGCAAGACCGTTACCGAGGTTCGTGGTAAAGAAGTTATTCGTGCCGTCGTTGTTCGGGATCCACGCGGTTGCAAAATACTGTTGCAGCATTGCCACCCAGCCGCCTTTGGAGCTGACGTTCAGGTTTTCGTTATCGGCAATGGTGTCGAATTTGTATTTCTCGTACTTCGCATCAGGCGTGGAGTACGCCGCGCCACGGAAGGTGTGCAACGCAAAGTTGCTGCTTCCGGTGTCACGGTGAGACGGCAGATTGATGGACTGCTTAAGCTGACCGAAGGTCGACACTTCCAGCGGTTTCTCACCGGCGTTCTGTACGCTGTAGCCCACGTTCACCGCAAACTCACCGCGTTTCAGGGTGAAGGTTTTCGTGAAGGTGTTGCCCGCGGCGTCGGTATAGGTCATCGGGATAACAAGTTCGTTCTGACCATCAGCCAGGACAAAAGTGTCACTCTCAACGCTATACAGTGGACGCGCACCGTTAGCCGGATTATCCGGGCCATCACGACCGGTCAGGCCGCTCTGAGCCTGGTAGATAAAATCAGGCGTGGTTTCCAGTAACTGGAACGGTTCGGTAGACTTCAGCTCTTTCGGGAAGGTCAACAGCAGTGCCTGCTCAACATCACCACCACGGGTGTTGATAGTCAGCTCAAGCACATCGGTCTTAACCGTAATCTGTTTCCCCTGGCCACTGGCCGGAACGCCCTGGTCTGCGGCGCTACCCGCTACGGTGGTCGTGGTTTGCGTGGTCTGCTGCTGGGGTTGAGGATTTTTATCCTGTTCCCATGCCTGCCAGATCATGAAAGACACGAACAACAAAGCGATGATAAGAAGATTGCGTTGCGAATCCATCGTTAGTGTTCTCTGGTATCAAAGGGTCCTGGAGGGACGGGGTCGTCTCCACCGGGGTGTAAAGGGTGGCATTTTAATACGCGTTTCACCGTCAACCAACTGCCTTTTATCACTCCAAACCTGCGCAATGCCTCAATTCCGTAGCTTGAGCATGTTGGTGTGAAACGGCAGTGCGGCCCGAGTAGCGGACTAATCAGGCGTTGATAGACCCGAATGAGGGCTATCAGGACCCGTGAGCCAGGCGACAGTGGCGGCGCCATAATTTTTCCAACGCTTCCGAGAGAGCACGGTTATCGAGGTCGGCAACCCCTTTTTTAGCCACCACCACGAAATCCATTGAAGGCAGTTCGTGCTGACGTAAACGGAAGCTTTCACGCGTCAGACGTTTAATCCGATTGCGTTCATGCGCACGCTTAACGTTTTTCTTGGCGACAGTAAGACCGATGCGGGGATGCCCCAGCGAATTCAGGCGGCCGAGGATGGTGATTTGCGGCGTGCCAGCCCGTTGTGGCTGCTGGAAGACGAAAGTGAAATGAGTGGGAGTTAACAAACGTAACTCCCTGGGAAATGCTAGCTTAACCACTCAGGGGTTAGCTTTATTACTTGGAAACGGTCAGACGAGCGCGGCCTTTAGCACGACGACGTGCCAGAACCTGACGACCATTTTTAGTAGCCATACGAGCACGGAAGCCGTGAGAACGGTTGCGCTTCAGTACAGACGGTTGAAAAGTGCGTTTCATGGCGATTTCTACCTAAACTTGAATAAATTCACTGACTTTTGCGTTTACCCGAACGTGTTTCGAACGACTAACGCCTCAGCGTGGGTGATTAAAGAGGCCGGATTGTAATAATTGTACACTCCGGAGTCAATTCTCTTTCCTTATTTCCCGCGTAATTTCGCACGTTTTCGCATGCAAAATAAGCAGCGTTCGACGAACAGAAGCAGAGCTTTACGCGTCGGGTGGGGGATTATACGGCCTCCCCAACAAAGCGCAAGGATCGTCCAGGATCTTCGTTAGATCATTTAAGCAAAAAATTGTCTGTGCTCATTAATTTTTCCAATATGCGGGCTAAATCGTGGGGCACTCCCGTCAGGATCGTTTACACTTACCCGGTTTCGGATCTTCCTGTGGATAAATCGGGAAGAATCTGTGAGAAACAGAAGATCTCTGGCTCAGTTTACGCTATGATCCGCGGTCCCGATCGGGATCCCAGGATCCTGGTCAGGATAAATTGCAGATAGCAATTCGCACGTCCCCCTTTTGCACAGGGTCATGTCGATGTGCGCCAACAATCATGAATATTCAATAAGTTTTCTTTTATTGTTCGAGTGGAGTCCGCCGTGTCACTTTCGCTTTGGCAGCAGTGTCTTGCCCGATTGCAGGATGAGTTACCAGCCACAGAATTCAGTATGTGGATCCGCCCGTTGCAGGCGGAACTGAGCGATAACACGCTGGCTTTGTATGCGCCAAACCGTTTTGTGCTCGATTGGGTAAGGGACAAATACCTCAATAACATCAATGGACTGCTGAACGATTTCTGCGGGTCTGATGCCCCGCAGCTGCGCTTTGAAGTGGGAACAAAGCCGGTCACCCAAACCGTTCGTGAAACCGTCAATGTAGCAGCGCCCGCTCAGGCAGCTCCTGCTCCGGCACCTCGCGTCGCCCCTGCTCGCCAGGGCTGGGATAACGTTCCTGCTCCCGCAGAACCTACTTACCGTTCTAACGTCAACGTTAAACACACGTTCGATAACTTCGTTGAAGGTAAATCGAACCAGCTGGCACGCGCAGCGGCTCGTCAGGTTGCTGACAACCCTGGCGGTGCCTACAACCCACTGTTCCTTTATGGCGGCACGGGTCTGGGTAAAACGCACCTGCTGCATGCGGTGGGTAACGGCATTATGGCGCGTAAGCCGAATGCGAAAGTGGTGTATATGCACTCCGAGCGCTTCGTTCAGGACATGGTAAAAGCCCTGCAAAACAATGCGATCGAAGAGTTTAAACGCTATTATCGTTCCGTTGATGCCCTGCTGATCGATGACATTCAGTTCTTTGCTAATAAAGAACGATCGCAGGAAGAGTTTTTCCACACCTTCAATGCGCTGCTGGAAGGAAATCAGCAGATCATACTGACCTCGGATCGCTATCCAAAAGAGATCAACGGTGTTGAAGATCGTCTGAAATCCCGCTTCGGCTGGGGCCTGACCGTGGCGATCGAGCCACCGGAGCTGGAAACCCGCGTTGCGATCCTGATGAAAAAAGCCGATGAGAACGACATTCGCCTGCCGGGTGAAGTGGCGTTCTTTATTGCCAAGCGTCTGCGCTCCAACGTGCGTGAGCTGGAAGGGGCATTGAACCGTGTTATCGCCAATGCCAACTTCACCGGTCGCGCGATTACCATCGATTTTGTGCGTGAAGCGCTGCGCGATTTGCTGGCATTGCAGGAAAAACTGGTCACCATCGACAATATTCAGAAGACGGTGGCAGAGTATTACAAAATCAAAGTGGCTGATTTACTGTCTAAACGTCGCTCCCGCTCGGTGGCACGTCCGCGCCAGATGGCGATGGCGCTGGCAAAAGAGCTAACCAACCACAGCCTGCCGGAAATCGGTGATGCGTTTGGTGGCCGTGACCATACGACCGTGCTGCATGCTTGTCGCAAGATTGAGCAGTTACGTGAAGAAAGCCACGACATAAAAGAAGATTTTTCCAATTTAATCAGAACATTATCATCGTGACGCTATGAAATTTACCGTTGAACGTGAACATTTATTAAAACCGCTGCAACAGGTGAGTGGCCCATTAGGTGGCCGCCCAACGCTGCCTATTCTCGGAAACCTGCTGCTTCAGGTCGCAGACGGCACGCTGTCGCTGACCGGCACAGACCTGGAAATGGAAATGATCGCGCGCGTCACGCTGACTCAGCCGCACGACGCGGGCGCAACCACGGTTCCGGCACGTAAATTCTTTGATATCTGCCGTGGGTTACCGGAAGGCGCTGAAATCGCCGTGCAGTTGGAGGGCGACCGTATGCTGGTGCGCTCTGGCCGCAGCCGTTTCTCGCTCTCCACGCTGCCGGCTGCAGACTTCCCGAACCTGGATGACTGGCAGAGTGAAGTTGAATTCACCCTGCCACAGGCGACGATGAAACGTCTGATTGAAGCCACGCAGTTCTCCATGGCGCATCAGGACGTTCGTTACTATTTAAACGGCATGCTGTTCGAAACCGAAGGCGAAGAGCTGCGTACCGTGGCAACCGACGGCCACCGTCTGGCGGTCTGTTCGATGCCGATTGGCGTCTCATTGCCAAACCATTCGGTGATCGTGCCGCGTAAAGGTGTGATTGAGCTGATGCGCATGCTCGACGGTGGCGATACGCCGCTGCGCGTGCAGATCGGCAGCAACAACATCCGCGCGCACGTGGGCGATTTTGTCTTCACATCGAAGCTGGTTGATGGTCGTTTCCCGGATTATCGCCGCGTATTGCCGAAGAACCCGGACAAGACGCTGGAAGCGGGTTGCGATAGCCTCAAGCAGGCTTTTGCCCGCGCCGCCATTCTCTCCAACGAGAAATTCCGCGGCGTGCGCCTGTATGTGAGCGAAAACCAGATCAAAATCACCGCCAACAACCCGGAGCAGGAAGAGGCAGAAGAGATTCTGGATGTCACCTATGCCGGGACCGAGATGGAAATCGGCTTTAACGTCAGTTACGTGCTGGATGTGCTGAATGCACTGAAATGCGAGAATGTTCGCATTCTGCTGACCGACTCCGTTTCGAGCGTACAGATTGAAGATGCAGCCAGCCAAAGCGCGGCTTATGTTGTTATGCCAATGAGACTGTAATGTCGCTCACCCGCCTGTTGATCCGCGACTTTCGCAATATTGAAAGCGCGGATCTTGCTTTATCCCCTGGCTTTAACTTCCTGGTTGGCGCAAACGGCAGCGGCAAAACCAGCGTGCTGGAAGCCATTTATACGCTCGGCCACGGCCGGGCGTTTCGCAGCCTGCAAATCGGTCGCGTCATTCGCCATGAACAGGACTCTTTTGTTCTGCACGGGCGTTTACAGGGTGAAGAGCGGGAAACCGCGATTGGCCTGACCAAAGACAAGCAGGGCGACAGTAAGGTGCGCATTGACGGAACCGATGGCCACAAAGTGGCGGAGCTGGCCCTGTTAATGCCCATGCAGCTGATTACGCCCGAAGGGTTTACTTTACTCAACGGCGGCCCCAAATACAGAAGAGCCTTCCTCGACTGGGGATGCTTTCATAACGAAGCCGGTTTCTTTAACGCCTGGAGCAACCTGAAGCGTCTGCTCAAGCAGCGCAATGCCGCACTGCGCCAGGTGACACGCTACGCCCAGCTGCGTCCGTGGGATATGGAGTTAATCCCTCTCGCGGAGCAAATCAGCCGCTGGCGTGCCGAATACAGCGCAGGCATCGCCGAAGATATGGCCGACACCTGCAAACAGTTTCTACCCGAGTTTTCTCTCACCTTTTCCTTCCAGCGTGGCTGGGAGAAAGAGACGGATTATGCCGACGTGTTAGAGAGAAACTTCGAGCGCGACCGCATGCTGACGTACACCGCGCACGGCCCGCACAAGGCGGATTTCCGCATTCGTGCTGACGGCGCACCGGTCGAAGATACCTTGTCGCGCGGACAGCTCAAGCTCCTGATGTGCGCGCTGCGTTTGGCGCAGGGGGAGTTTTTAACCCGTGAAAGCGGGCGACGCTGCCTGTATCTGATAGATGATTTTGCCTCGGAACTTGACGACGCGCGGCGCGGGCTGCTTGCCAGCCGCTTAAAAGCCACGCAGTCTCAGGTTTTCGTCAGCGCGATTAGTGCTGAGCACGTTATAGACATGTCGGACGAAAATTCGAAGATGTTTACCGTGGAAAAGGGTAAAATAACGGATTAACCCAAGATTAAATGAGCGAGAAACGTTGATGTCGAATTCTTATGACTCCTCCAGTATCAAAGTCCTGAAAGGGCTGGATGCGGTGCGTAAGCGCCCGGGTATGTATATCGGCGACACGGATGACGGCACCGGTCTGCACCACATGGTATTCGAGGTTGTGGATAACGCTATCGACGAAGCGCTCGCGGGTCACTGTAAAGACATCGTGGTGACCATCCATGCGGACAACTCCGTATCCGTCACCGATGATGGTCGTGGCATCCCAACCGGTATTCACCCGGAAGAGGGCGTATCTGCTGCGGAAGTTATCATGACCGTTCTGCACGCAGGCGGTAAGTTCGATGATAACTCCTATAAAGTTTCCGGCGGCCTGCACGGCGTAGGCGTTTCCGTAGTTAACGCCCTGTCGCAGAAACTGGAGCTGGTTATCCAGCGTGAAGGCAAAATTCACCGCCAGATTTATGCTCACGGCGTGCCGCAGGCACCGCTGGCTGTCACTGGCGACACCGATAAAACCGGTACGCTGGTGCGTTTCTGGCCGAGCCACGAAACCTTCAGCAATGTGACCGAATTTGAATACGACATTCTGGCGAAACGCCTGCGTGAACTGTCGTTCTTGAACTCCGGCGTGTCTATTCGCCTGAAAGACAAGCGTGACGGCAAAGAAGATCACTTCCATTACGAAGGCGGTATCAAGGCGTTCGTTGAGTATCTGAACAAGAACAAAACGCCCATTCACCCAAACATCTTCTACTTCTCCACCGAAAAAGACGGTATTGGCGTGGAAGTGGCGCTGCAGTGGAACGACGGTTTCCAGGAAAACATCTACTGCTTCACCAACAATATTCCACAGCGTGACGGTGGTACCCACCTTGCGGGCTTCCGCGCGGCGATGACCCGTACCCTGAACGCCTACATGGATAAAGAAGGCTACAGCAAAAAAGCGAAAGTCAGCGCCACCGGTGACGATGCCCGTGAAGGCCTGATTGCGGTTGTTTCCGTGAAGGTGCCGGATCCGAAGTTCTCCTCCCAGACCAAAGACAAGCTGGTCTCCTCTGAGGTGAAATCGGCGGTTGAACAGCAGATGAACGAACTGCTGAGCGAATATCTGCTGGAAAACCCGTCTGATGCAAAAATTGTTGTGGGCAAAATTATCGATGCGGCACGTGCGCGTGAAGCGGCGCGTAAAGCCCGTGAAATGACCCGTCGTAAAGGCGCACTGGATTTGGCTGGCCTGCCAGGCAAACTGGCTGATTGCCAGGAACGCGACCCGGCATTGTCCGAACTGTACCTTGTGGAAGGGGACTCCGCGGGCGGTTCTGCTAAGCAGGGCCGTAACCGTAAGAACCAGGCTATCCTGCCGCTGAAGGGTAAAATCCTCAACGTTGAGAAAGCGCGCTTCGACAAAATGCTCTCCTCGCAGGAAGTGGCAACGCTAATTACTGCGCTGGGCTGCGGTATCGGTCGCGATGAGTACAACCCGGACAAACTGCGTTATCACAGCATCATTATCATGACCGATGCCGACGTCGACGGCTCGCACATTCGTACGCTGCTGTTGACCTTCTTCTATCGTCAGATGCCTGAAATCGTTGAGCGTGGTCACGTCTACATTGCACAGCCACCGCTGTACAAAGTGAAGAAAGGCAAACAGGAACAGTACATCAAAGACGACGAAGCGATGGATCAGTACCAGATCTCAATTGCCCTTGATGGTGCGAGCCTGCACGCGAATTCACATGCCCCTGCGCTGGCGGGTGAGCCGCTGGAGCGGCTGGTGTCTGAGTTCAACGCCACGCAGAAAATGATCACCCGTATGGAACGCCGTTATCCGAAAACGCTGCTGAAAGAGTTGGTTTATCAACCCACTCTGACCGAAGCCGACCTGAGTAACGAGCAGGCCGTGACCCGCTGGGTGAACACGCTGGTGAGCGAGCTCAACGAGAAAGAGCAGCACGGCAGCATGTGGAAATGCGATATCCAGCAGAATGCCGATCAGCAGTTTGAGCCGATCATTCGCGTGCGTACCCACGGTGTCGATACCGACTATCCGCTGGAGCACGAGTTTGTGACGGGGCCTGAATACCGCCGCCTCTGCACTCTCGGTGAGAAACTGCGTGGTCTGATTGAAGAAGATGCCTTCATCGAGCGTGGTGAACGCCGTCAGCCGGTTGCCAGCTTCGAGCAGGCACTGGATTGGCTGGTGAAAGAATCCCGTCGCGGCCTGGCTATCCAGCGCTATAAAGGTCTGGGCGAGATGAACCCAGAGCAGCTGTGGGAAACCACGATGGACCCAGAAAGCCGTCGTATGCTGCGTGTTACCGTTAAGGACGCGATTGCTGCGGACCAGTTGTTCACCACCCTGATGGGTGATGCGGTTGAACCACGTCGTGCCTTTATCGAAGAGAATGCCCTGAAAGCGGCGAATATCGACATCTAAGCCGGTTGCCCCTCACCCTAACCTTCTCCCCTTAGGGGAGAGGGCCGGGTTGAGGGGAAATCATTTTATTCAAAAAGAGGAATCTCCCCTCTCAACCCCATCCCCCTTTATCCCCGACTCTTTTACTGTTTTTTGAGCGGAATCGCGTTAGCATGAGCCAAGACTCATTCAAACCGGGGATCTCATGGCCATCAAACTCATTGCAATCGATATGGACGGCACGCTGCTGCTGCCAGACCACACCATCTCTCCAGCCGTTAAAAGTGCGATTGCCGCAGCGCGTGAAAAAGGCGTCAATGTGGTACTGACGACGGGCCGCCCGTACGCAGGCGTTCACAGCTACCTGAAAGAGCTGCACATGAACCAGCCGGGTGATTACTGCATTACCTACAACGGTGCGCTGGTGCAGAAAGCCGCAGATGGCAGCACGGTGGCACAAACCGCACTGAACTATGATGATTACCTGTTCCTGGAAAAGCTGTCCCGCGACGTGGGTTCTCACTTCCACGCGCTCGATCGAAACACGCTCTACACCGCGAACCGCGATATCAGTTACTACACCGTGCATGAATCCTTTGTCGCCACCATTCCACTGGTGTTCTGCGAAGCGGAAAATATGGACCCGAGCACGCAGTTCCTGAAAGTAATGATGATTGATGAGCCAGAGATTCTGGATAAAGCCATTGCCCGTATCCCGGCGGAAGTGAAAGAGAAATACACCGTGCTGAAAAGTGCGCCGTACTTCCTTGAAATCCTCGATAAACGCGTCAATAAGGGCACCGGTGTGAAATCACTGGCCGATACGCTGGGGATAAAACCCGAAGAGATCATGACGCTGGGCGATCAGGAAAACGACATTGCGATGATTGAATATGCCGGTCTGGGCATCGCGATGGAAAACGCGATCCCCTCTGTGAAGGAAGTGGCCAACTTTGTCACTAAATCCAACCTGGAAGACGGTGTTGCCTACGCGATTGAGAAGTTTGTACTGAACTAATACCCCTCTTGCTATACCCTGATGCAATAACTGCGCATCAGGGTATCCTCATGAAACAAATCACCTTCGCTTCCCACCATCACCAGCTCACCAACATCAATACCTGGACACCAGACAGCCAGTGGCTGGTCTATGATGTACGGCCTTCCGGTGCGTCGTTTACCGGCGAAACCATTGAGCGAGTAAATGTGCGTACGGGTGAGGTTGAGGTGATTTACCGTGCCAGTCAGGGGGCACATGTCGGGGTGGTGACCGTTCATCCTGCAGAGGATAAATACGTCTTCATCCATGGCCCGAAAAAACCGGATGCAGACTGGCAGTACGATTTTCATCACCGTCAGGGTGTGATTGCGGATCGCCGCCAGGTGAGCAACCTCGATGCCATGGATATCACCGCGCCTTATACGCCCGGCGCACTGCGGGGCGGCAGCCATGTTCACGTCTTTAGCCCGAATGGCCAGTTTGTCAGCTTTACCTACAACGACCATGTGCTGCATGAGCGCGATCCAAAACGCGATTTACGTAACGTCGGCGTCGCCGCGCCTTTTGGCCCGGTAGCGCCGCGGGGCCATCATCCGCATGAATATGCTGGTACTTTCTGGTGCGTCCTGGTGAGCCATACCACGCCGACTCCACGGCCAGGCAGCGATGAGATCAATCGTGCCTACGAAGAAGGTTGGGTGGGCAACAGCAGGCTGGCGTTTATCGGTGATACCTTGTCAGAGAAGGGTGAAAAAGTCCCAGAGCTGTTTATTGTCGATTTACCGAAAGACGAGCAGGGCTGGAAGCGAGCGGGCGATGCGCCGTTACAAGGGACGCCTGAAACGATGCCTGCGCCGCCCGCAGGCGTAGCGCAGCGCCGTTTAACTTTCTCCCACCACAGGGCGTATCCGGGGCTGGTGAACGTACCGCGACATTGGGTGCGCTGCAATCCGCAAGGGACGCAGATAGCGTTTCTGATGCGTGATGACAACGGCACTGTGCAGCTGTGGCTTATCTCACCGGAGGGTGGCGAGCCACGCCAGCTGACGCACACTGAGTGCGGTATTCAGTCAGCATTTAACTGGCATCCTTCCGGTGACAGGCTGGGATTTGTACTCGAAAACCGGATCGCCTGCTGCGATGCAAACACTGGAGAGGTGACGTTTTTGACGTCCGATCGCGGCAATCTACCGTCGGTTGACGCGGTGGTCTTTTCCCCGGACGGGCGCTATATCGCCTGGATGGAAGAGGCAGAGGGTTTCCGCCAGCTTTGGCTAACGGAAACCGCGAAGCATTAGCGCTGCGGCATGTCTGCGGGCGGGATCACGGCGTTTGTTGCGATATTTTTCTGCTCGCTTTTTTCTACGCGCGAACGCACGGAGTTATCCGTGCGGAACATGTCCCACGGCAGGAGAAGCGTATCGGCTACCGCGGTAAATGGCATGTCCAGGATCACCAACGATTTGGTTCCCCAGTTTGTATCGTCGTCCGAGATCATTTCCGCGCTGGCGCGGGTTCCCGGATATGTTCCTTCTTTACCGCCGGTGTGAGACATCACGCTCGAACACCCGCAAAGTAAAACTACCCCGCTGAACATCGTCAGCTTTATCAGAACATTTTTCATCATCACTCAGTCATCGTTAATGGCACTGCGTCGACCTGCAGCTCAGGGTTATAACGAGCCTTGTTCAAAATGAATAGCTCGAAAACCCCGCACTGTGGCAGGCATCGCAATTTAACCCTTTGTGCTGTTGTCCCAGTCTATGCGAGATAGACGAAAGTGCAAAAAAAAGTGCGATTGTTACGCTTGAAAAGCCCGGTTTCAGACCCATTTTAAGACTGTACCCGACAACAAACACGCCTGATGGGTGTTTGGGGGGCGCAATGGCCTGTCCATGGTGGAAGGCTACATTTTCTCGCTGATTTCAGGAGTTTTTATTTATGCGTAACTTCGATCTTTCCCCGTTATACCGTTCTGCAATTGGTTTTGACCGCCTGTTTAACCATTTAGAAAATAACCAAAGCCAGAGTAACGGCTACCCTCCATACAATGTTGAGCTGGTCGACGAAAACCACTACCGCATTGCCATTGCTGTCGCTGGTTTTGCAGAAAGCGAACTGGAGATCACCGCACAGGACAACCTGCTGGTGGTGAAAGGTTCCCATACGGCGGAGCAAAAAGAACGTACCTACCTTTACCAGGGTATCGCAGAGCGCAACTTCGAACGCAAGTTCCAGTTAGCCGAGAACATTCACGTTAAAGGCGCGAACCTGGTTAACGGCCTGCTGTTTATCGAACTGGAACGTGTGATTCCGGAAGAGAAAAAACCGCGCCGTATCGAAATTAACTAATTAAGCGGGTCGCGTCAGCGGCCCACCCAGAATTGCTTGCCGTAAAGGGAGCATATGCGAATCCATATGGGTTTGCAGGAACAACTGCGCACAAAATTACATTGTGCCGAACTCGCTTCTCAGAAGGAGATTTAGTATGCGTAACTACGATTTATCCCCCCTGCTGCGTCAGTGGATTGGTTTTGACAAACTGGCTAACGCTTTGCAAAGCACCACCGAACATCAAACGTTCCCGCCGTATAACATTGAAAAGAGCGATGATAACCACTATCGCATCACGCTGGCGGTTGCCGGGTTCCGTCAGGAAGACCTGGATATCCAGCTTGAAGGCACGCGTTTGACCGTGAAAGGTACGCCGGAAAAACAAGAAACCGAAACCAAATGGCTGCATCAGGGGCTGGTGACTCAGCCATTTAGCCTGAGCTTTACCCTTGCCGACCATATGGAAGTCTCCGGCGCTACGTTCACTAACGGGCTGCTGCATATTGACCTGACCCGCAACGTGCCGGACGCCATCGCGCCGCAGCGCATTGCCATCAGCGAACGCCCGGCGCTGAATAGTTAATTCTGTACGGGCTGGCACCCTCTCCCACAGGGAGAGGGTGAAAAGATAAAGCCCCGCTTCGGCGGGGCTTTTTTGTGCGCCATCGCCCATACAACGTCGTGCCGCTCTGAGAGAATCCTTATCATAACTAAGGTTATGCACAGGAAGTGGATCATGAGTGATATCGCGTTAACGGTTAGCGTGTTGGCCCTGGTCGCGGTGGTAGGGCTGTGGATAGGGAATATCAAAATCCGTGGCGTCGGGTTTGGTATTGGCGGGGTGCTGTTTGGCGGCATTTTTGTCGGGCACTTTGCCGACCAGCTTGGGCTAACGCTCAGCGCCGAAATGCTACACTTCATCCAGGAGTTCGGCCTGATCCTCTTTGTGTACACCATCGGCATTCAGGTTGGGCCGGGCTTTTTTGCCTCCCTTCGCGTTTCCGGGCTACGGCTGAACCTGTTTGCCCTCGGCATTGTGGTGATGGGCGGTCTGGTCACCGCTCTCCTGCATAAACTCTTCGATATTCCACTACCCGTGGTGCTGGGCATTTTTTCTGGCGCGGTCACCAACACGCCCGCGCTCGGGGCGGGTCAGCAAATTCTGCGCGATCTGGGGATCTCGCCTGGCATCGTCGACCAGATGGGGATGAGCTATGCGATGGCCTATCCATTTGGGATTTGCGGCATTTTGCTCTCAATGTGGCTGGTGCGCGTGCTGTTTCGCATTAACGTCGAAAAAGAAGCAAAAGATCATGAAACCACGCTGACCAACGGCCATATGCCGATCAAAACCATCAATATTCGCGTTGATAACCCCAACCTGAACAATATGGCGATTCAGGATGTACCGATCCTCAACAGCGCCAATATCATCTGCTCGCGCCTTAAGCGTGACGACATGCTGATGGTTCCTTCGCCCGGCACCACTATTCAGCACGGTGATTTGCTGCACCTGGTGGGGCAACCGGGCGATCTCAACAACGCCCGGCTGGTGATTGGTCAGGAAGTCGACACCTCGCTGTCAACCCGCGGAACCGATATGCGCGTTGAGCGCGTGGTAGTGACCAACGAGCAGGTACTGGGTAAAAAAATCCGCGATCTGCAGGTAAAAGAGCGTTATGACGTGGTTATCTCCCGTCTCAACCGCGCGGGCGTCGAGCTGGTCGCCAGCCCGGAAGCCAGCCTGCAATTTGGTGATATCCTCAACCTGGTCGGGCGGCCATCATCAATCGATGCCGTGGCGGATATGGTGGGCAACGCCCAGCAAAAACTGCAGCAGGTGCAGATGCTGCCGGTGTTTATCGGCATCGGGCTGGGGGTGCTGCTCGGCTCTGTTCCGCTGTATGTACCGGGTTTTCCGGTAGCGCTCAAGCTGGGGCTGGCCGGCGGGCCGTTGATTATGGCGCTGATCCTCGGGCGTATCGGGTGTATCGGCAAGCTCTACTGGTTTATGCCGCCGAGCGCTAATCTGGCGCTGCGCGAGCTGGGCATTGTCCTGTTCCTGGCGGTGGTTGGGCTGAAATCCGGCGGCGATTTTGTCGATACGCTGATTAAGGGCGAAGGGATGAGCTGGGTGGGCTACGGCATATTTATCACCGCGATCCCGCTGCTGACGATGGGGATTCTGGCGCGGATGTTCGCCAAAATGAACTACCTGACGCTCTGCGGTATGCTCGCAGGATCGATGACCGACCCTCCCGCGCTCGCCTTTGCCAACAACCTGCACGCCACCAGCGGCGCGGCGGCGCTGTCGTACGCCACGGTCTATCCGCTGGTGATGTTCCTGCGCATCATCACCCCGCAGCTACTGGCGGTGTTGTTCTGGGGAATGGGGTAATAAATCTTCCGGGTGGATGCGCCGCAGATGGTAGTCCACCTGGTAATCACTGGTATTGCGGAACATAACGGAATAATTGAGGAACTCGCCGCTGTCGCTATAGGAAAGAGATGTGATCCGCAGCAGCGGCGTTTGTTCTGGCAGGTTCATATACCCGGCCAGCTGTTTATCTGCCAGGATTGGCGTCAGGCTCTCGTAGTTGCCGCTGATGGTGATCCCGCACTCTTTCTCTATGTAATCAAACTTAGACCCTTCAAGATGGGCCAGCGAAAGGTGACGAAACAGCTTCACCGGCATAAAGCTGTCCTCCACCATCAGCGGTTTTCCTTCTACGTAACGCACCCGCCGCGAAAAGTAGATCCGCTCATCCACCTGAATCCTTAGCTGACTGGCAATGGCGGGTGGTGCTGGCATGACTTCAAACTGCAGCACTTTGCTCAACACCTCTTTACCCTGCTGGCGAAGCACTTCTACCAGCCCGGTCAGGTTCGTGGTTTCATGGTGGACGTCTTTGCGCGAGACATAGGTCCCGCTACCGTGCCGCCGCTCAACTAATCCCCAGCTCACCAGCAGATCCAGCGCTTTACGGATGGTCATCCGCGCGACGCCAAATTCCTGTGCCAGGGCTTTTTCCCCCGGCAGCGGGCTGCCGACATTGTAGTCCGATGAATTCAGCCGCAGCCTCAATCGGTCGGCAATAGATTTGTAGATCACCAGTAGACCTCTCTGCGCTTATCAGGGCGTGGATTACGTCTTCACTTGTCCATGTTTACTTCAAAAAGTAGACCTGATTGACCAAATTAAAACCATGAATCCGATCACGAATCGCAGCGGCACGCCATGTTCGGGCTGCAGGAAATTCTTATGCTCACTTCAGGCCAGTAAAAAACCATAAAGGCCTCTACCCCCTACAGGTTGTTACGTGAGGATTTAAAGATGCTCAGTCAAATACAACGCTTTGGCGGTGCCATGTTTACCCCGGTACTGCTGTTTCCCTTTGCCGGTATCGTGGTGGGAATTGCCATCATGCTCCGCAACCCACTTTTTGTGGGTGAAGCTTTAACGGCTCCCGATAATCTGTTCGCACAAATTGTTCATATCATTGAAGAAGGTGGCTGGGCGGTATTCCGCAACATGCCGCTGATTTTTGCCGTCGGCCTGCCAATTGGTCTGGCAAAACAGGCGCAGGGCCGCGCCTGTCTGGCGGTACTGATTAGCTTCCTGACCTGGAACTATTTCATCAACGCCATGGGGATGACCTGGGGCCATTTCTTTGGCGTCGACTTCACCGCAGAACCTGCTGCCGGAAGCGGTCTGGCGATGATTGCCGGTATCAAAACGCTCGATACCAGCATTATTGGGGCGATCATCATTTCGGGTATCGTCACCGCCATCCACAACCGCTATTTCGACAAGCAGCTACCGGTCTTCCTGGGCATTTTCCAGGGCTCCTCGTTTGTCGTTATCCTCGCGTTTTTTGTGATGATCCCCTGCGCCTGGCTCACGCTGCTGGGCTGGCCGAAAGTGCAAATGGGCATTGAGTCCCTGCAGGCCTTTTTACGTTCTGCCGGTGCGCTGGGGGTGTGGGTTTATACCTTCCTGGAACGCATTCTGATCCCAACCGGGCTGCACCACTTTGTCTACGGTCCGTTTATTTTCGGTCCGGCAGCGGTAGAAGGCGGCATTCAGATCTACTGGGCGCAGCATTTACAGGAATTTAGCCAGAGCACGCTGCCGCTGAAAACCCTGTTCCCGGAAGGCGGCTTTGCGCTGCACGGCAACTCGAAGGTATTCGGCTCCGTTGGGATTGCGCTGGCGCTGTGGTACACCGCCTCACCTGAAAACCGGGTCAAGGTGGCGGGGCTGCTGATCCCGGCAACGCTCACCGCCATGCTGGTGGGCATCACCGAGCCGCTGGAATTCACCTTCCTGTTTATCTCCCCGCTGCTGTTTGCCGTTCACGCCGTGCTGGCGGCGACCATGGCGACGGTGATGTACGTCTTCGGCGTGGTGGGCAACATGGGGGGCGGGCTGCTTGACCAGTTCCTGCCGCAAAACTGGATCCCGATGTTCCATAACCACGCTTCCACCGTATTTACACAGATAGGCATTGGCGTCTGCTTCACCGGCATCTACTTCGTGGTCTTCAAGACGCTGATTGAGCGGCTGAACCTCAAAACGCCGGGCCGCGAAGAGAGTGAAATCAAACTCTACAGCAAGGCCGATTATCAGGCGGCACGCGGGCAAACCACCGCCCCGGCGGCCGCCAGTCAACAGGTTGGGCAGGCAACCGGGTTCCTGCAAGCGCTCGGCGGCGCGGCAAATATCGAAAGCGTGAACAACTGCGCCACCCGCCTTCGTATCGCGCTGTTCGATATGGCGCAAACCCAAAGCGACGATGTCTTTAAAGCCCTGGGCGCACACGGCGTTGTGCGGCGCGGCAACGGCATTCAGGTGATTGTCGGCCTGCATGTTCCCCAGGTGCGCGACCAGCTTGAATCACTGATGAAAACTCCTTTAACGAACGAACAAACCACCCTGACAGAGGCTATATCATGAAAAAATTCTCAGTTGTCATTGCAGGCGGCGGCAGCACCTTCACGCCTGGTATCGTCCTGATGCTGTTAGCCAACCGTGACCGTTTCCCGCTGCGCGCCCTGAAGTTCTATGACAACGACGGCGCGCGCCAGGAGACCATCGCCGAGGCGTGTAAAGTTATCCTCAAAGAACAAGCGCCGGATATCGAGTTCAGCTACACCACCGATCCGAAAGCGGCCTTTACCGATGTCGATTTTGTGATGGCGCATATTCGCGTCGGCAAATACCCGATGCGTGAAAAAGACGAGAAAATCCCGCTGCGTCACGGCGTGCTCGGCCAGGAAACCTGTGGCCCAGGCGGGATCTCCTACGGCATGCGCTCCATTGGCGGCGTGCTGGAGCTGGTAGATTATATGGAACAGTACTCACCGAATGCCTGGATGCTGAACTACTCCAACCCGGCGGCAATTGTGGCAGAAGCGACCCGCCGCCTGCGCCCGAATGCCAAAATCCTTAATATCTGCGATATGCCGATCGGTATTGAAGGGCGCATGGCGCAGATTGTCGGCCTGAAGGACCGCAAAGAGATGCGCGTGCGTTACTACGGTCTGAACCATTTCGGCTGGTGGACATCTATTGAAGATCTCAACGGCAACGATCTGATGCCAAAACTGCGCGAATATGTCGCGAAAAACGGCTATGTTCCACCGTCTGACGATGCACATACCGAAGCAAGCTGGAACGATACCTTCGCCAAAGCGAAGGACGTGCAGGCGCTTGACCCGGACACCATGCCGAACACCTACCTGAAATATTACTTCTTCCCGGACTACGTGGTTGCGCACTCCAACCCGGAGCGTACCCGCGCCAATGAGGTTATGGATCACCGCGAGAAGCATGTGTTCAGCTCGTGCCGCGCGATTATCGAAGCCGGTCATTCCTCCGCCGGCGAGCTGGAAATTGACGAACATGCGTCGTACATCGTCGATCTGGCCGCGGCGATTGCCTTTAACACGCAGGAGCGCATGCTGCTAATTGTGCCAAACAACGGCGCTATCCATAACTTTGATGCCGATGCGATGGTAGAAATTCCGTGCCTGGTGGGCCATAACGGGCCGGAGCCGTTAACCGTGGGCGATATTCCACACTTCCAGAAAGGGCTGATGAGCCAGCAGGTGGCGGTCGAGAAGCTGGTGGTGGATGCCTGGGAACACCGTTCATACCAGAGACTGTGGCAGGCAATCACGCTGTCGAAAACCGTGCCGAGTGCCTCCGTCGCTAAAGCGATTCTCGATGACCTGATCGAGGCGAACAAAGGGTACTGGCCAGAGCTGCATTAACCGTCCTGACCGGCATCGCCCGATGCCGGTCTCCTTGTCCTTGTCGTTTTACGCTATGCTGAAGCCTGCTTGCAGCACGACAAGGAACCTTCATGAAAATTTCCCGCCTCGGTGAAGCGCCGGACTACCGCTTCTCTCTGGCTAACGAGCGTACATTTCTGGCGTGGATCCGTACCGCCCTGGGCTTTCTGGCGGCAGGCGTGGGGCTTGATCAACTGGCTCCCGATTTCGCCACTCCACTCATTCGCGAAGTGCTGGCCCTGCTGCTGTGCCTGTTTGCCGGTGTGCTGGCGATATACGGCTATTTGCGCTGGCTGCGCAACGAAAAAGCGATGCGTCTAAAGCAGGATTTACCCTACACGCGCGGGCTCCTGATAATCAGCGCCATTTTGCTGACGGTGGCGGGCGTGGTGATGGTGCTGGTGTTCTATGGCGGATAGCCGCAAAGCGCGACGTGAAGCCGACCCCGGCCTGCAGCCGGAGCGGACGTCTCTTGCCTGGCTGCGTACGCTGCTGGGATACGGCGCGCTGATCGCGCTGGCAATTAAGCACAACTGGCACCGCACGGGGGTGCCATTCTGGATATCACTCATTGTGCTGGCGCTGGTGGCCATTATTTTGTGGCGCTATACCCGCAGCCGTAACCTGATGGATGTGGCGCAGGACGATTTTGTGCAGCCGAAAGCCGTGCGGGACAAGTTCCTGATTGCGCTTGCGGTGCTGTCGTTGTCGTTGCTGTTCGCCGTCACCCATCTACAGCTTATTTTTTCCCTTTAGCCAGATATTTCGCCATCTCGTCTTCCGGCACCATGCCGCCGCCGGTCGCCCAGACCAGATGCGTTGCGTGAGGCTCTGCTTTTACCCGCACCGGCCCGGCCATTCCCGCCAGCGCTGACGGTTCCAGGCGAATGCCTTCCTCCTGCGCCAGCCAGCCGAGCATGTCATACATGCTTTGGTCGGAAAGCGTGTAGAAGCCATCGAGCAGGCGCTCCATTGCACGGCCCACGAATCCGGACGCACGGCCAACGGCCAGCCCGTCTGCGGCCGTCACGTTATCAATCCCCAGATCCTGAACAGAGATTTCATCGTGCAGGCCGGTGTAGACGCCCAGCAGCATGCACGGCGAGTGCGTCGGCTCGGCGAAGAAGCAATGAACGTTATCGCCCAAGGCCAGCTTCAGGCCAAACGCTACGCCACCAGGGCCGCCGCCGACACCGCACGGCAGATAGACATACAGCGGATGTTGCGCGTCTACCGCGCGCCCTTGTGCGGCAAACTGTGCCTTCAGGCGCGCACCGGCCACCGCATAGCCCAGAAACAGCGTGCGGGAGTTTTCATCGTCAATGAAGAAGCAGTTTGGATCGCTCTCCGCCGCTTTGCGCCCTTGCTCCACCGCCACGCCGTAATCCTGCTCATATTCCACGACAATCACGCCGTGGCTTCGCAGCTTGGCTTTCTTCCATTCACGGGCGTCGGCAGACATGTGCACCGTGACCTTAAAGCCAATGCGGGCACTCATAATGCCGATGGACATCCCCAGGTTGCCGGTTGAGCCCACGGCAATACTGTACTGGCTGAAGAAGTCTTTAAAACGCGGCTCCAGCAGGATGCTGTAATCGTCTTCGACGCTGAGCAGTCCGGCGTTCAGCGCCAGCTTTTCTGCGTGGGTCAGTACCTCGTAGATGCCGCCTCGCGCTTTGATGGAGCCGGAAATCGGCAGATGGCTGTCTTTTTTCAGCAACAGCGTGCCGGGAATGGCGGTAGCGAATTCCTGCTCCAGCCGTTTTTGCATCTTCGGTATGGCCACCAGCTCAGACTCGATAATGCCGTGAGTGGCCGCCGTTTCCGGAAACGCTTTCGCCAGATACGGCGCAAAGCGGTTCAGGCGAGCATGGGCATCGTCCACATCGGTCTGGGTCAACCCGACATAGGGCAACCCTTCGGCAAGCGTCGTCGTGCGCGGGTTAAGCCAGGTTGTTTCTTTCAGGGCAATCAGATCCTCCACCAGAGGAAACTGTGCGGTTAAGGTGGTGATAGTTGCGTTTTCCATAATACGTCTCTTCGCGCTCAGATAATGAAAGAAAGCAGGAATGTGCCGCCAAGTGCAAGCACCGAGGCGATAAACGTCGCCGTCGTATAGTATTTAAAGGTCTCATTCAGGGTCGCGCCGCAATATTGCTTCACCAGCCAGAAGAGCGAATCGGTGACGATCGTGCAGCCAATGGCACCGGAACCGATGGCAATGGTGATGATCTCCGGGCTGACGTTCGGGTATAGCGGCAGCATCGGGGCAACAATCGCCGTCGCGCCCATCATCGCCACCGTCGCCGAGCCCACGGCAGCATGCAGAACCAATGCCACCAGCCAGGCCAGCAAAATAGGGTGCATGTGCAGGTTCGAAAGAATATGCGCCAGAGTATCCGCCAGCCCGCTGGTTTTAAGAATGGCGTTGAACGCCCCGCCTGCGCCGATAATCAGCAAAATGTTCGCGATAGAGCCAAAACCGTGCTCGGTATGGGTCAGCATTGTGCCCATGCCCATATGTTGACGGATCCCCAGCAGGTAATAGGCAACAAACACGGCGATGAACATCGCGGTGATCGGGTTGCCAATAAATTCCAGCAGCGTGTACAGCGTGCTTTCTTTGCTGCTCATATTCAGTTCGGCGACGGTTTTGACCAGCATCAGGCCGATGGGCAGCAGCACCGTGAACAGCGTTGCACCCAGCGACGGCAGAGTATGCTCTTCGCGCACCTTCAGGTCAGAAAACTCCGCCGGAACCGGTTTAAACGGCAGGCGATCGCCGAGCAGTTTCAGGAACAGCGGACCGCCGACCAGCGAGGCCATCAGGCCGACCAGCAGGCCATAAACGATGACGGTACCCACATCCGCGCCCAGCTTGTTGGTGACAAACAGCGCTGCCGGGTGCGGAGGCACCACGCAGTGCACCGCCATCAGCGCGGTACAAAGTGGGATCGCCAGCTTCAGCAGCGAGGTGTTGGTCTTTTTAGCAATGGAAAACGCCAGCGGGATCAGCAGCACCACGCCCACTTCGACAAACAGCGTGATCCCGCAAATCATCCCGACCAGCACCATAATCACGTCTGCCGACAGCCAGCGACAGCGTTGAAGCGTAATGCCAATGCGCTCTGCCGCGCCGGAGACTTCCATCATTTTGCCGAGAATAGTGCCAAGACCAATGACCGCGGCCAAGAAGCCCAGCGTACCGCCGATCCCGTTTTCAATGGCGTTGACCATATCCAGCGGGCTCATCCCCATCATCGCGCCGACGAAAAAGCTCGCCAGCAGCAGCGCCAGGAACGGGTGAAACTTCAGTTTTACGATGGTTATTACAATCAACACGATGCTGATGAGCAGCGTCGCCACAACCCAGACCTGAGATCCCATATCTCACCTCACCCTTAAGTAATCTACGGGTATTGGACGAAAAAACGCCGTGCGCTGACAAACGATATAAATTGGCGTTCAGGTGAGCTGGATTGGATCAAGTGAGTGACGTGAGTCTAAAAAGCGCGCTTTATTCGGGTTTGGTTCACATAAATTCATCATTGAAGGGTATTCTGCAGGGGGAAATGACGGGTGAGAATTGTGATGAATGAGACGAATGAAGCCAGAAACCGGCTGCTAAATGGCTGGCAGCTGTCAAAAATGTACACCTTTGAGGTGGCCGCCCGGCACGAGTCCTTCGCGCTGGCGGCAGAAGAACTGTCGCTAAGCCCCAGCGCGGTCAGCCACCGCATCAACCTGCTGGAAGAGGAGCTGGGTATTCAGCTGTTTGTGCGCTCGCACCGTAAAGTGGAGCTGACCCAGGAGGGGAAGCGCGTTTACTGGACGCTTAAATCATCCCTCGACACCCTGAATCAGGAGATCCTGGATATCAAAAATCAGGCGCTCTCCGGTACGCTGATGGTTTACTCCCGTCCGTCAATTGCCCAATGCTGGCTGGTGCCGATGCTGGGTGATTTTACCCGCCGCTACCCCTCCATTTCGTTGACCATTCTCACCGGCAATGATTACGTCAATATGCAGCGAACGGGTGTCGATCTTGCGCTTTATTTCGACGATACGCCGCCTAATCATCTCTCTCATCACTTTCTGATGGACGAGGAGATTCTGCCGGTCTGCTCGCCGGAATACGCCCGTCAGCACGCGCTGTTGCAGAACCCCGATAACCTGCGTCATTGCACGCTTTTGCACGATCGTCAGGCGTGGAGTAATGATTCCGGTACGGATGAATGGTTTAGCTGGGCGCAGCATTTTACGGTTAACATGCCACCATCATCGGGTATTGGCTTCGATCGTTCAGACTTAGCCATTATTGCGGCGATGAACAACGTGGGGGTGGCAATGGGGCGTAAACGGCTGGTGCAAAAGCGTCTTGATCGCGGAGAGCTTATCGCGCCTTTCGGTGAAAAGAGCCTGAAATGCCACCAGCATTACTACATCTCGACGCTTTCTGGCCGACAATGGCCGAAAATTGATGCCTTTATCGATTGGCTGAAAGAACTGGCTGGCTGAAGAATTATTACGCTTTGGCTCTACACCAAATGTGAAAAAGCGTGCTAAATACAGGTTATTGCTTTTGATTTCTCACAAGGGACACCGTGTTAAAGCCTTTACTTGCCACTACGCTACTGATCGCTTCCGGCTGGGCCACTGCGGCTGAGCCGCCGCTCACGGCTGCCCGCTATGCACAGCAGCTTGGCGTCGGAATAGACGTCGACTGGGCGCGCACCGAGCGCGGTATCCGTGAATTTGACCCGCTGGTGGTACGTGATTTTCGTGCAAAAGGCTTTAGCCATGTCCGTATTCGGGTGGCGGATGAACCGACGGAAGCCCGGCTGATTCACCTGCGCAAGCTGGTCGAGGCCTGCGAGCAGTACGGTATGATCCCGATTATCGCCTATCAGGCAGATGAATATAAAAATGACCCGAAGGCGGATAACGAGAAAGAGGTGATTAACTGGTGGATCGCCGTGGCGCACTATTTCGGCCAAAGCTCGCCGCTGCTGGGCTTTGATCTGATCTACGAGCCTGCGGATAAGCTCAATCACAACATGGCTTCACTGAACCGGGTGTATGAGAAAACGATCAGGGACATCCACGCGATCGATGCCAATCGCATGATCTTCATCGCCCCCCGCCTGCGCGCCGCGCCGGAAGATTTATCCAGCCTGAAGCTGCCCGCGCGCAGCCAGAACTACCTGCTGGCGGAGTGGCATATCTTCCCGTGGGGGCCGCTAAAAAGTAACGGTAAATACCCGTGGACGTCCGGTACCGCGGCAGAGAAAGCGGCCATCCACAACCGCATTAACACGGCACTGCGCTGGCAGCAAAAAACGGGTCACGTTAGCTGGGTCGGCGGCTGGGGCGTAGGGGAATCAAACCGCTTCACGCCCACGGCGTCACAAATTGCATTTGCTACGTATATGGCCTGCGAACTGCAAAGGGCGAAAATTCCCTATGCGGTTAATGCGGATTTTCAGTTTTACGACGGGGAAGAAGGGGCCTGGCGGCCTGCGCCAGAGCCGTTACTGCAGGCGATGATTGCCCCCGTGTGCGAAAAGCCCGGCGAGAAGCCGGGCCATCATGCTGTTAAACTGGCTGCTCGTGATGCGGGACACGCGACGCCAGCGGCAGCCAGCACAGTAAAATCAGCAGCCCCATCAGCGTCATCAGCAAACCCAAACTAGCCTGTCCGGTCTGCGGCATCATGGCAGAGAGCCATGCCAGTGCGCCGGAACCGATATTCTGCAAACCGCCGACCAGCGCGCCTGCCGTACCTGCGAGGAACGGGAACGGCTCCATTGCGCCGCTGGTGGCGAGCGGGAACAGCATCCCGGCTCCGAAGAAGAACAGTGCCGCCGGGATCAGCAGCGTCCATACCGTCATCACACCAAACAGCCCTGGGATCCACATCATCACGCCTGCCAGCAGGCAGCTAATGACGGACTGCCACATCAGCGTGGAGAAACGCTTGTTTTGGCGTCCGGCGAACCAGGCGCCAAAGAATGCCGCCGGGATGGGCAGAATAAACAGAATACTCACCGCCATGCTGCTTAGGCCAAGCCCGGCACCCAGCAGTACACCCGAGCAGGCTTCAAACACGGCAATTCCTGCCAGACCGCCGATCAGCATCAGCAGATAACAGGTGAACGCGCCGTTGCCAAATAGCGTTTTGTAGCTGGCGATCAGTTTGGTGCGCGGCGCGTCCTTTGGACGTGTCTCCGGCATCCAGCGTGCCATGCTGAAGGTGACAATCACGCACAGCACCAGCAGGAAGGCGTAACAGGCGCGCCAGGACCACATCGTGTCCAGCAGACCACCAATCAGCGGTGCCAGCAGCGGGCTGACCAGAATGCCCATGTTCAACAGGCTGTTGGCATGGCGCAGCTGAGTGCCCTGGTACATGTCGCGCGGTAAGGTTCGCGCCATGACTCCACCAACGCCGGTGCCGACACCCTGCAGGGCGCTGGCGGCAATTAATACGGTCAGGCTGTGGGTCGTAATCGCAATGACCGTCGCCACCATAAAAATGCACATGCCTACCAGGATCACCGGGCGACGCCCAACGCGATCGGACAGTGGCCCGTAAAAGAGCTGCGAGACGCCATAGGTAAGCAGGTAGGCTGCCATCACGCTCTGCACCGCACCCTCACGGGCGTTGAGATCCTTTGCCATGTCGGCAATCGCCGGAATATAGATGGTTTGCGCCATCTGACCGACGGCCACCAGTAACACCAGCATCAACAATAGGTTAACGTTCCTTTGTTTTTTCATGTCGCTGAATACTTTTGCCAAAAGAGAGAATTAAAGAATAAGTGACTACACATTCCCATAAATGCGCGAGGAATCTACCACAGTGAGATGACAAGTTAAGCATTGCTGTGATGAATGGAGGAAGAAACTAAGGCAGGTTTTATAAACAAGCTTGGCAACTAATGTTGCCAGCGATTTAGGCCAGGCGAAGCAGGATCGCCCCGCCGGCAATACCCAGCGCCGCGGCAATGCGCAGGCCGGCAACTTTTTCTTTTAAAAGGAGAAACGCGATCAACGCACCAAAGAGGATGGAGGTTTCCCGTAGCGCTGCCACTACGGCCAAGGGGGCTTGCGTCATCGCCCATAATGCCAGGCCGTAAGAGCCCATCGTCCCGACACCTCCGACCAGGCCTTTTTTCCAGTGCAGGTGCAGGTAGCTTGAAGCCTCGCGACGGCGTGCCACCATTGCCCAGCCCAGCAGGCAGAAACCGTTCATAAAGAACGTCCACAGCGTATAACCCAGCGCCGTTTCCGATAAACGCACTCCGGTGCCGTCCACCAGGGTATACCCCGCGATAAAGCAGGCATTCAACAGCGCCAGCTTGATCCCCTTGCGTGATTGCATCCGCCCGTTAATTGCCATCGCCAGAATCGAAAGGCAGATTACGCCAATGCCGGACCAGGCCAGCCAGGAGAGCGTATCCCCTAAAGCCAGAACGCTGATCAGCGCCACCAACAGCGGTGCCGTGCCGCGCATCAGTGGATACGTTTGGCTCATGTCAGAAATTTGATAGGTTTTTGCCACCAGCACCGTATACACCACCTGTAATGCGCAGGAGACCACCAAAAATGGCCAACTGGCGGCAGAAGGCTGTGGTGAGAATGGCAGTAAGATCAGCGCAATAAGCATAGCGGAGCCGCTGACGCCGATCGCCGAATAGAGTTTGTCCGTTCCGGCTTTGACGATGGCATTCCAGCTGGCATGCAGAAGTGCGGCGAACAGCAAAATGCAGAAAACGGTGATGGTCATGGTTTATCGGATAGTGAGTTGTCATCCAACTGTAACATTCACTCTTTCATGCTGCCAGCCCGTTACACCGCGCAAAAAAGACGGTGCGTGACGCGCGGTTCGTCAGAGACGAGCGTAAAACCCGCGCGGCGATAAAAACCGTAAGCCGTTTCCGGTGCATGGGTATTGAGGAAATCAAACCAGATGCTGGCGTCGGCCATCACCACGGCTAAAAGCTGCTTGCCAATACCGAGCCCGCGACATTTCTCGCTCACGTAGAGATGACGAATACGTCCGGCGCGGGGTTGTAGGCTAAAGGGATCGCGATTAAGGCCGCATACGGCAACCAGTTTACCGTTGAGAAAGGCCCCCAGCAGTTTTTCGCCCGGCGCATTAAAGCGATTTTCGCCACGCTGCCAGCTCTCTTCCAGCCTGCGCAGCATATTGAAATTCAATGCGATACTTTCAGCCTTAAGCGCGATATACCCCGGTTCTTCTGGTGTGACTGGCTCAATTAACAGTCGTGACATAGCATTCCCTCGTTATTAAAGAGGGGCGGTTGCCCGCCCCTCTCAGGTGCGACTTGAACCTGAATCACCGCAGGTATTTCAGGACGGCATCAAGCAGTTGCAGCAACGCAACAATGAGTTTGAGGATCAGTAGCATCCAATCCACGAGGCTCATACGCGTCTCCTTTTGGCAAAAGGAGCACGATGCTGGCGTACCTTTCCGCCGCCTGTTGCCAGCACCTGGATTGACGTAACACAGTGTGCTCACTTCGGGGGTTAAGGCACTGACGGCACCACCCGTTTCAGCCAGGACTTCATTGCGCCGGTAAAACAGCGGCCCCCTCGCGCACTGCGAACATCATCAGTATAGATAAATACTGTATGCATGAACAGTATTTTGTGGACAAAATTCGCAAAGCGATCCATACTCAAAAACGTCAAAATCTGTGCCGTAAATTGCGCGTTCGTGACCGATCGCGTATACTTTTTGCGTTGACGTAACACAGTGTGTTCTGCGGTTACCAGCCGCAACCCCTGAAAAAACCTCGCTTCGGCGGGGTTTTTTGTTGCCTGTCTTCCCGCAAAAATGGATGTCTATAGGCTTATTAACTAGAGATTCAGTATGCATATATAAAGCATTTGATAAGTGCTAAATATATATGCATTTTATATGGTGATAAGAGAGAAAAACTGCCAATTACGTAAAGCACTATAAATTACGCCTACTCTTCAGATAATTAAAGTTGCAGTACTTATATTCTGAACAAATAACACGTATCGAAACTATTTATTACGTGAATGTTTGTTTTAAGAATTTGCATTCATTTGAATCCCTTTGTTTTTCAATGTATATTTTCATAACTATATGCATGGTATGGATACCTTATGAAAGCATCTGATTATTTAATGATGAAGTTCCAGAGTGACAGGCAATTGGCCATTTATGGACAGCAAGGTGTTGCAGGTACATGGAGGGCATTAAAAGGGATTGGCTCTGATATTTACTCAGGAATGGAACGTGTAAGTTGGTATTCATCATGCTTAATTCCCAGATATCATGATGTCTGTGACGAGCTTCTTTCAGAAGAAAAGAGGATGTATCTCTCAATTTTGTCTATTTACCGTTATCGCGATGTAATAGCACAAATGCTCTATCTTTATTTTGAAAGTATTATCTCCGAGTCTGAAAATGGAAATGAACAAGATTGCGTTCGCAAAACGGATTCAAAAGTAACCGGGCTTGTTAAAAACATTCCGACAAGCAAGGCTGCGCGTTTAGCGATTGCATGGGCGCTGGCTAAATCTCTTTCGGAATCTGGGCTACTCTCAGAAATCGTCATTGAACGTCTTGCACGCCGCGTGCCTAACGTGGTCATGGCACTTCAACTGATTGGTACGGACCAGAAGTGCGCCCTTGCAGCCCGTCGCCTGAAAACATTGGACCCTAAGTATTACGCCATCCTCTATGCCTCACAGTTGGAGATGCTTTACTACTTTTTTGAGCCGTTCCTGTCTGAACTTATTAAGAAGGTACAAATGGGATTTTTTGGAGGTTTCGATGCGATTTACAACGACTTAAAGGACAAATGATATGTTTAAGAGTCTGCTATCAATTCTATTTACGGATATTTTATTCCCCGTTTATATTTTTGCATGCGCCTCTTTATTCCTGTGGTTGGTACCTAACCACTGGGTATTGCTAACATTCATTGCTATCGTAGTATATATTGTTGCTCATCCGATAATCTTCGGCCGCTTTGATAAGTATGAATGATTTTTATAAAAAGGAGTTTTTATGCCAAACCCGGCTTATTTATTTCTAACAGATGAGAATGGTTCTCCTATGGTTGGCCCTTGCCTTGTATCAGGGCGTGAGGGTGCTATTGAACTCAAATCGTTTACTCATAACGTCAACATCCCTGTCGATGGAAACACTGGGAAATTGACGGGCACGCGCATACATATGCCCGTTATGTTCCAAAAGGAGTTTGATCGTGTAACTCCGTTTTTATTTCGGGCGCTGAGTACGGGGAGCACACTCCAATCAGCCACCATTAAGATGTATAAAATTAATGGGGCTGGTTTAGAGCAGGAGTATTTCAATATTATCCTGGAGAGTGTGAAAATAACCTCAATCACGCCAGATATGTATCCAGGAGCAAATACTGGAACACATCTTGAAACGGTTCTCATACGCTATGAGAAGATCACCTGGAAGCATTGCGACGGAAATATCATCTATAGTGACGCCTGGAATGAGCGCGCAACGTACTGAAACAGGGTTTACCAAAAACCCATCTGGCACTGTTAAAGAGCCTTGGCGGATCATACACCCTGACCTCATCTGACTTTCAGGGTGAAAATTAAAATTAAATCAACATGTTATTTTTGGTGGTCAGTGGTGGTTTACTCTGAACCCTACTGAAATACTGGGCCAGATGTGGGGGGCGATTGCGAGGTTTATTGAATGAGTTAACACGTTTTGTGTTTTCATCACCCGACAGACGAAACGTGATCGCTGACACATTTTTACCTGCATGAAAATATTTCCATTGTCATGCCGAAAATCCTGTGTTTGTATAAATTCTATCAATGATTCCAAACACAGGTCCCCCATGACTGCATCCATGAACACCGCGACCCTACTAAAAACTGCGCTACCAGCCGCAGTGGTCGTCGTGCGTGTGGTGGTGGTCGTCGGCAATGCGCCGTAGGGACTGGATCAACACACGAATCCAAAACCCCGCCGGCGCAAACCGGGCGGGGTTTTTCGTTTAAGACCCTTCCCGGAGAGCCGGCCCAGAAGAAAAGGACTGGAGCATGGCAAGTTCGGGCACAACATCCACGAAGACGCGTTTTACTGGCGCGCAGTTAATTGTTCATTTACTGGAACGACAGGGCATCACCACGGTTGCGGGTATCCCTGGCGGGACAGTGCTGCCTCTGTATGATGCGTTAAGCCAAAGCACGCAGATCCGCCACGTACTCGCACGCCATGAACAGGGGGCCGGTTTTATCGCTCAGGGCATGGCGCGTACGCAGGGTAAACCGGCAGTCTGCATGGCCTGTAGTGGCCCGGGCGCGACCAACCTCGTGACCGCCATCGCCGATGCACGCCTCGATTCCATTCCGCTGATTTGCATCACCGGCCAGGTGCCGTCCTCGATGATCGGCACCGATGCGTTCCAGGAAGTGGACACCTACGGCATTTCTATCCCCATCACCAAACATAACTACTTAGTTCGCGATATCGCCGAACTTCCTCGGGTTATCTGCGATGCGTTTCGCATTGCGCAGTCCGGCCGTCCAGGCCCGGTGTGGATAGACATTCCTAAGGATGTCCAGACCGCAGAGATCGAGATTGATGTCCTGCCAGAGCCGGGCGAACGTGCGCCTGCGCCAGAATTTAGCGCGGAAAGCGTGAGCGATGCGGCGGCAATGATTAACGCCGCCAAACGTCCGGTGCTGTATCTGGGCGGCGGGGCGATCAACGCGTCTGAATCCGTGCGCCAGCTCGCGGAGAAAGCCAATCTGCCAACCACCATGACGCTGATGGCGCTGGGCATGTTGCCAAAAGCGCACCCGCTGTCGCTGGGCATGCTGGGTATGCACGGCGCGCGCAGCACCAACTTCATACTGCAAGAGGCTGATTTACTGATTGTTCTTGGCGCACGTTTTGATGACCGGGCGATTGGTAAAACCGAGCAGTTCTGCCCAAATGCCAAAATCATTCATGTCGATATCGACCGCGCTGAGCTGGGTAAAATCAAGCAGGCGCACGTTGCCATTCAGGGCGATGTTGCCGAAGTACTGGCGCAGCTGATCCCGCAAACGGACGCGACGGGCCGTGACGACTGGCGTCAACTGGTGGCTGACCTGCAAAAAGAGTTCCCTTGCGCCATTCCTACCGAGGGCGATCCGCTGTGCCACTACGGGCTGATCAACGCGGTTGCCGCCTGCGTTGACGACAGCGCCATCATCACCACCGACGTGGGACAACATCAGATGTGGACCGCCCAGGCTTACCCGCTGAACCGTCCGCGCCAGTGGCTGACCTCCGGCGGTTTAGGGACCATGGGCTTTGGTCTGCCTGCGGCGGTCGGCGCGGCGCTCGCCAACCCGGATCGCAAAGTGATCTGCTTCTCCGGTGACGGCAGCCTGATGATGAATATTCAGGAAATGGCAACGGCGGCCGAAAACCAGTTAGACGTGAAAATCATCCTGATGAACAACGAATCGCTGGGGCTGGTGCACCAGCAGCAGAGCCTGTTCTACAAGCAGGGCGTGTTCGCCGCGACCTATCCTGGGATGATTAACTTTATGCAGATTGCGGCCGGTTTTGGCCTGCATACCTGCGATCTGAACGCCGAAGAGGACGCGCTAGCGGCATTGCAGGACGCGATCTCTCGCCCTGGCCCGGCCCTGATCCACGTGCGTATCGACCCTGAACAAAAAGTGTATCCGATGGTGCCACCGGGTGCGGCAAATACTGAGATGGTGGGAGAATAAGCCATGCAGAAACAATGTGATAACGTCATTCTGGAACTCACCGTCCGTAACCACCCAGGCGTAATGACCCACGTCTGCGGGCTGTTTGCCCGCCGCGCGTTTAACGTGGAAGGCATTCTTTGCCTACCGATTCAGGGCAGTGAACACAGCCGTATCTGGCTGTTGGTGAACGATGACCAGCGTTTGGAGCAGATGATGGCGCAGATAGATAAGCTCGAAGATGTGACCAAAGTCGTGCGCAACCAGTCCGATCCCACCATGTTTAACAAAATTGCGGTGTTCTTCGAATAAATCGCTCATTGCTTGAACACCAACGCGCTTATCGTTAAGGTAAGCGCGTTTTTTTATCCTCCCGCCAGGAACGCGCCATGACCGCTATCGCCCTTATCGACGACCACCTGATCGTCCGCTCCGGATTTGCCCAGCTTCTGAACCTTGAGCCTGATTTTCAGGTGGTGGCAGAATTTGGTTCCGGCCGCGAGGCGCTGGCCGGTCTGCCCGGGCGCGGGGTGCAGGTCTGTATTTGTGATATCTCGATGCCGGATCTCTCCGGGCTGGAGCTGCTCAGCCAGCTGCCGAAGGGGATAGCGACCATCATGCTTTCGGTCCACGACAGCCCGGCGCTGGTGGAACAGGCGCTCAACGCGGGCGCGCGAGGGTTCCTCTCGAAACGCTGTAGCCCGGATGAGCTGATCGCCGCCGTGCGCACCGTGTCGACCGGCGGCTGCTATCTGACGCCGGATATCGCCATCAAGCTGGCGGCAGGGCGGCAAGATCCGCTGACTAAACGCGAACGTCAGGTGGCGGAGAAACTGGCTCAGGGGCAGTCGGTCAAAGAGATTGCCGCTGAACTGGATCTGTCCCCCAAAACCGTCCACGTTCACCGCGCCAACCTGATGGAAAAACTTGGCGTCAGCAATGACGTTGAGCTGGCGCGCCGCATGTTTGATAGCTGGCAATGAGCCCTGTGATTTCGCGGCTCATCGCCGTGTTCGCCAGCTTTTTTATCTTCTCTGCGGCGTGGTTTTGCCTGTGGAGCATCAGCCTGCACCTGGTCGAGCGCCCGGAGCTGGCGGTGTTGCTGTTCCCCTTTGGCCTGCGTCTGGGGCTAATGCTGCAATGCCCGCGCGGCTACTGGCCGGTGTTGCTGGGGGCGGAGTGGCTGATGCTGGTCTGGCTAGCGCAGGAAGTTGCTCTGGCGCATCTGCCGTTATTGACGATCGGCGGCGTGCTCACCCTCGTTCCCGTGGCGCTGATCTCTCGTTATCGTCACCAGCGTGACTGGCGCACGCTATTGCGTCAGGGGGCGGCACTTATGGCGGCTGCACTGTTGCAGTCTCTGCCGTGGATCGGTGAGAAGGAGATGCTCAATGTCCTTCTGCTGACCCTCACCGGCGGCTTGACCCTTGCCCCGACGTGCCTGGTTATCTGGCACTACCTCACCAGCACCGTCTGGCAGCCGCTTGGCCCTGCGCTGGTTTCTCAACCCGTGAACTGGCGCGCCCGGCACCTTATCTGGTATCTGCTGCTGTTTGTGGTGAGCCTGTGGCTGCAGCTTGGCTTACCGGCTGAACTTTCTCGCTTTACGCCGTTTTGCCTGGCGTTGCCGATCATCGCTCTGGCCTGGCACTACGGCTGGCAGGGGGCGCTGATTGCCACGCTGATGAACGCCATCGCACTGATTGCCAGCCAGACCTGGCACGACCATCCGGTGGATTTGCTGCTCTCGCTGCTGGCACAGAGCCTGACCGGGCTGCTGCTCGGGGCCGGTATTCAGCGCCTGCGCGAGCTGAACCAGTCGCTACAGACCGAGCTGGCGCGCAATCGTCGGCTGGCGGAGCGCCTGTTGGAGACGGAAGAGAGCGTCCGGCAGGAGGTCGCGCGCGAGCTGCACGATGACATCGGTCAAACCATTACGGCCATCCGCACCCAGGCGGGCATCGTTCAGCGTCTGGCCGCGGAAAATGCGGGCGTGAAGCAGGGCGGCGCGCATATCGAACAGCTCTCGCTCGGCGTGTACGATTCGGTAAGGCGCTTGCTTGGCAGGCTGCGCCCGCGTCAGCTCGACGATCTCACCCTTGAGCAGGCGGTGCGCTCCCTGATGCGAGAGATGGAGCTGGAAAGCCGTGGAATGGTCAGCCATCTTGACTGGCGCATTGATGAATCGGCCCTGAGTGAAGGCCAGCGCGTCACGCTGTTTCGCGTGTGCCAGGAAGGTCTGAACAATATTGTGAAGCACGCCAGCGCCAGCGCCGTGACGCTGCAGGGCTGGCAGCAGGACGAACGCCTGATGCTGGTGATTGAAGACGACGGCTGCGGTTTGCCGCCAGGATCGGGACAGCAAGGGTTTGGGCTGGCGGGCATGCGCGAGCGCGTTAAGGCGCTGGGCGGCACACTGAATATTTCCTGCACCCACGGCACGCGCGTCAGCGTGAGTTTGCCGCTTAGGACGCACCATGTTTAAAACGCCTGTGAACGTCGCGCCGATAGGCGATAAAGCGGAAGTCGACGCCCGCTACCGCTACTGGCGACGCCATATCCTGATCACCATCTGGCTCGGGTACGCGCTGTTCTACTTCACGCGGAAAAGCTTCAACGCCGCTGCGCCGGAAATTCTCGCCAGCGGCGTCATGACCCGCACCGATATCGGCCTGCTGGCGACCCTGTTTTACATCACCTACGGCCTGTCGAAGTTCTTTTCTGGCATCGTTAGCGACCGCTCCAACGCGCGTTACTTTATGGGCTTCGGGCTGATTGCCACCGGCGTGGTCAATATCCTGTTCGGTTTTTCTACCTCGCTCTGGGCGTTTGCCCTGCTGTGGGCGCTGAACGCCTTTTTCCAGGGCTGGGGGGCGCCGGTGTGTGCTCGCCTGCTCACCGCCTGGTATTCGCGCAACGAGCGCGGCGGGTGGTGGGCAATCTGGAACACGGCGCATAACGTCGGTGGGGCGCTGATCCCGATTGTGGTGGGTGCGGCGGCGCTGCACTACGGCTGGCGCGCGGGGATGATGATTGCCGGTGGGCTGGCGATCCTCGCGGGGTTGTTCCTGTGCTGGCGGCTGCGCGACCGACCACAAACCGTCGGCCTGCCGGCGGTGGGTGACTGGCGGCACGATGAAATGGAAATCGCCCAACAGCAGGAAGGCGCAGGGCTGACCCGCAAAGAGATCCTCACCAAATATGTGCTGAAGAACCCCTATATCTGGCTACTTTCGCTCTGTTACGTGCTGGTCTACGTAGTGCGCGCGGCCATCAACGACTGGGGCAATCTGTATATGTCCGAGACGCTGGGCGTGGATCTGGTGACCGCCAACTCGGCGGTGACGATGTTTGAACTGGGTGGGTTTATCGGCGCGCTGGTGGCGGGCTGGGGCTCGGATAAGCTGTTTAACGGCAACCGCGGCCCGATGAACCTGATTTTCGCCGCCGGGATTTTGCTCTCCGTCGGCTCGCTGTGGCTGATGCCGTTTGCCAGCTACGTGATGCAGGCCGCGTGCTTCTTCACCACCGGCTTCTTCGTTTTTGGCCCGCAGATGCTGATCGGCATGGCGGCGGCGGAGTGTTCGCACAAAGAGGCAGCAGGCGCGGCGACGGGCTTTGTCGGGCTATTTGCCTACCTCGGCGCATCGCTCTCCGGCTGGCCGCTGGCGCGGGTGATCGACATCTGGCACTGGAGCGGTTTTTTCGCGGTGATCGCCATTGCGGCGGGCATTTCTGCGCTGCTGCTGCTGCCGTTTTTGAATGCGCAGGCACCGCGTGAAGGCCGTGTGATGTGATGAGCTTCACCTTTTCGTCCTGAATGGGGCAAAACTAGGAAATTTTCCCGGTTTCACCTGGACGGTATCTCAGGCGTCTCTCCCGGCTGATTTTTACAATGCTGCAAAAATCAGCTCAGGAGCTATTCAATCATGCTGGCCTTCTTAAACCAGGTGCGCAAGCCGACTCTGGATCTGCCGCTCGATGTGCGGCGCAAAATGTGGTTCAAACCGTTCATGCAGTCCTATCTGGTGGTCTTTATCGGCTACCTGACCATGTACCTGATCCGCAAAAACTTTAACATCGCGCAGAACGACATGATCTCGACCTACGGGCTGAGCATGACGCAGCTGGGGATGATTGGCCTGGGCTTCTCCATCACCTACGGCGTGGGCAAAACGCTGGTTTCCTACTACGCCGACGGCAAAAACACCAAGCAGTTCCTGCCGTTTATGCTGATCCTCTCCGCCATCTGTATGCTCGGCTTCAGCGCCAGCATGGGCACCGGGTCAGTCAGCCTGTTTATGATGATTGCCTTCTACGCGTTGAGCGGTTTCTTCCAGAGTACCGGCGGGTCGTGCAGCTATTCCACCATCACCAAATGGACGCCGCGCCGCAAGCGTGGGTCGTATCTTGGCATGTGGAATATCTCCCATAACCTCGGCGGTGCGGGTGCGGCTGGCGTGGCGCTGTTCGGCGCCAACTACCTGTTCGACGGCCACGTGATCGGCATGTTTATCTTCCCGTCGATTATTGCCCTGATTGTCGGTTTTATCGGCCTGCGCTTCGGCAGCGACTCCCCAGAATCTTACGGACTCGGTAAAGCCGAAGAGCTGTTTGGCGAGGAGATCAGCGAAGAGGACAAAGAAACCGAAGAAAACGAGATGACCAAATGGCAGATCTTTGTTGAGTACGTGCTGAAAAACAAAGTGATCTGGCTGTTATGTTTCTCGAACATCTTCCTTTACGTGGTGCGTATCGGTATCGACCAGTGGTCAACCGTGTATGCGTTCCAGGAGCTGAAGCTCTCCAAAGAGGTCGCGATTCAGGGCTTCACCCTGTTTGAAGTGGGCGCGCTGGTTGGCACGCTGCTGTGGGGCTGGCTCTCCGATCTCGCCAACGGCCGTCGTGCGCTGGTGGCCTGCGTGGCGCTGGCGCTGATCATCGCCACCCTCGGCGTTTACCAACATGCCAGCAACCAGTATGTCTACCTGGCATCCCTGTTCGCGCTCGGCTTCCTGGTGTTTGGCCCACAGCTGCTGATCGGCGTCGCCGCAGTCGGCTTCGTGCCGAAAAAAGCGATCGGCGCAGCCGATGGGATTAAAGGCACCTTCGCGTACCTGATCGGTGACAGCTTCGCCAAGCTGGGCCTGGGGATGATTGCCGACGGCACGCCAATTTTCGGCCTCACCGGCTGGGCGGGCACCTTCGCCGCGCTGGATGCCGCCGCTATCGGGTGTATCGTCCTGATGGCCATGGTTGCGGTGCTGGAAGAACGTAAGATCCGCCGCGAAAACCGCGCGCAGAAGCAGAAATTGAAAACAGCCTGAGTGTGTAGGTAACTTTTTGCCCGGTGTGATGCCGGGCTTTTTTATGCCTGTTGCCCGCTCGTCTCCAGCAACAACTCCCTCAGCCACTGCTGTGCCGGGCTGCGGTGCGTTCTTTCGTGCCAGGCCATGCTTTTGGTAAACCCCTGCACCGATGCGGGGGTGTCACACACAAACATCCCCGCCCGGTTTTCCGCCATGCGTTCCGGCACCACAGCGATCATGTCGCTGATAGTCAGCACATCCGGCAGCACCAAAAAGCTGCTCACCGATAGCCCGACGCGCCGGGTGCGCCCTATCTTCGCCAGTGCGTCATCGGTCACGCCGTGAAAACCCTCTCCCTCATAGGAGACCAGCACCTGCTCCAGCGCGCAAAAACGGTCTAGGGTCAGCGGCTTTCCGGCATCCGGGTGGTCGGCGCGCATCATGCACACGTACCGTTCATCATAAAGCGCGCGGCTGTGAAGTTCGTCCGGCGTGGTGTGGGGCGTCATCAGGGCGAGGTCGAGCTTTCCCTGCCCAAGTTGATTCACCAGACGCTCAGGCTCAACAGGAACCACACGAACGCGTATATGCGGTGCCCGAACCTTCAGTGCGGCGATAAACGGCACCACCACCGCGCGCAGCGCGTAGTCGGTGGCGGCAAGGGTGAAGGTCAGATTTGCGGTGATCGGGTCAAAGGCGATGGGCTGCAGCAGGGCATCGATATCCGCCAGAATGCGTTTCACCGGTGCCGCAAGCGCTTCCGCCCGCGTTGTGGGCACCATCCCGTGCGGCGCGCGAATAAACAGCGGGTCGTCGAAGTGGTCCCGCATGCGGTTGAGCATCCCGCTCACCGCTGGCTGGGTCAAAGCAAGACGGGCAGCGGCTCGGGTGACGCTGCGCTCGTCCAGCAGAGCATCCAGTGCTTTCAACAGGTTAAGATCCAGCGTGCGCAGATCTGCTTTCATGACGATTTTCCACCTCTTTTCAGTTCACTATTATGGTCATGCCCGCTGTCGACGCCGTGCGTTTCCCGCTATGATGAGCGGCTTAATTTAAGGAGAACGCATGGTCTGGATAATGCTGGCAACCCTCGCGGTGGTGTTCGTGGTCGGATTTCGGATCCTGACTTCGGATTCACGCCGCGCGATCAAACGATTAAGCGAGCGTCTGGGTATCACCCTGGTGCCGGTAGAATCGATGATCGATCAGTTTGGTAAAACGCCCGGCAATGAGTTTATCCGCTACCTTGAGCGCCCGGACGAGGCCCACCTGCAAAATGCCGCGCAGGTGCTGTTGATCTGGCAGGTCTGCATCGTTAACGGCAGCGAAGAGAACCTGCACACCTGGCATCGGCTGCTGCGTAAAGCCCGCCTGGCCGCGCCGATTACCGACGCGCAAATCCGACTCGCGCTCGGTTTTATGCGTGAGATGGAGCCAGACCCGCAGGAACTCAACGCCTTCCAGCTGCGCTACAACCAGCTCTTCCTGCCGGAAGAAGGGGTATTTTACCTGCACTGATATCACGTACCGTGATGAAGAGTATAAAGGATAGTCATTAGATTTATATCACGCACGGGCGCACCATTACCTCATCAACTAACACGATGAGGTGAACAATGAAACAATCCGCCATTATCTGGCCGAACGATTACCTGCCAGGCACCACCGATAACTTTGCATCTAACGAAATCATCGTCGCCGGGCTGAGCGCGAAAGAGATTTGGGCGCAGCTTAACGACACCGCCCTGTGGCCGGGCTACTACAGCAATGCTGAAGATATCCGCTTTCACGACGGCAGTGGCCCTGAACTGAGTGCCAACGCCCGCTTCCGCTTCACTACCTTTGGTTTTCCGGTTGAAGCGCAGGTGACGGAATATGTGCCGCCGGTTAACGGTGAAGCCGCGCGTATCGCCTGGCACGGCTGGGTGGACGGAGACGCAAACGCACGTCTGGATGTGATCCACGCCTGGCTGTTTGAAGACCTGTCGGGAAACCGCGTGCGCATCCTGACCCAGGAGTCACAAAAAGGCGTGCCGGCACAGGAACTGGCGCGCGCCGTGCCGAACCCGATGATTAACGGACACCAGGAGTGGATTGTTGGGTTAGCGAATGCGGCGATGAAAGAAAAGTTGTCTAAACGTTAAATTCGTCACACTTTTGATGATAAACTGCGCGACTTTTCCGCACGTTTTTATCTTCAGGTGACGCCATGACAGACCATATTCAGCCCACGACCAGACCGCAGACCAAAGAGGTTTCACGCCCTAACTGGTCGGCGGTTTTCTCCGTGGCATTCTGCGTCGCCTGCCTGATCACCGTTGAGTTTCTGCCGGTCAGCCTGCTGACGCCGATGGCGCAGGATCTGGGTATTTCTGAAGGCGTAGCGGGGCAGTCCGTTACCGTGACCGCGTTTGTGGCGATGTTCGCCAGCCTGTTTATCACCCAGGCGATTGGCACGATTGACCGCCGCAAAGTGGTGATCCTGTTCAGCGTGCTGCTGACGCTCTCCTGCCTGCTGGTTTCCTTCGCGGAAAACTTCACCCTGCTGCTGCTCGGTCGCGCCTGTCTGGGTCTGGGTCTGGGCGGGTTTTGGGCGATGTCAGCCTCGCTGACTATGCGCCTGGTGCCTGCCCGCACGGTGCCTAAAGCCTTGTCCGTTATCTTTGGCGCTGTGTCTATCGCACTGGTGATCGCTGCGCCGCTGGGCAGTTTCCTCGGTGGGATTATCGGCTGGCGAAATGTGTTTAACGCGGCGGCAGTCATGGGTTTGCTGTGCATTATCTGGGTGTGGAAAGCGCTTCCATCGCTGCCGGGTGAAGCTGCACATCACAAGCAGAACATGTTTAGCCTGCTCAAGCGCCCTGGCGTGCTGGCAGGAATGACCGCCATCTTCATGGCCTTTGCTGGACAGTTTGCCTTCTTCACCTATATTCGCCCGGTGTTTATGACCATGGCCGGTTTTGACGTCGACGGCCTGACGCTGGTGCTGTTGAGCTTCGGTATTGCCAGCTTTATCGGCACCTCGCTGTCATCCCAGTTCCTGAAACGTTCCCTTAAAGTGGCGCTGGCAGGCGCACCGCTGGTGCTGGCTATCAGCGCGGCGGTACTGGTGCTGTGGGGCAGCGATAAGTGGGTCGCGTCTGCGATTGCGATTATCTGGGGCTTTGCCTTTGCGCTGATCCCGGTGGGTTGGTCGACGTGGATCACCCGCTCGCTCGCCGACCAGGCGGAAAAAGCCGGTTCCATTCAGGTGGCGGTGATCCAGCTGGCGAATACCTGTGGCGCGGCGGTGGGTGGCATTGCCCTCGATCATCTGGGGCTGACCTCACCGCTGGTAATTTCCGGCACGCTGATGCTGCTGACCGCGCTGCTGGTGGCCTCAAAGGTGAAGGCAAAGTAGGGATGATTTTCCCTCTCCTGTGTGAGAGGGAAAACGTATTACGGGCGCTCGCCTTTCGCCAGGCGCGCGTTGATATCGGCAATCACATTCGGCAGTTCCGCCAGAGAATCCACCACATAGTGCGCGCCTGCAGCATACAGCTTTGCGGCTGCCCCTTCGCGGCGGGTGGCGATCTCCTGCGCCGACATTGATTGATACTCTTCCCAGGTTGCGCCAAATTCGTTGCCGGATACCGCCAGCCCGACGCTCCACATTCCGGCATTGATCCCTTCTTCAATCCCCGGAACGGCATCGTCTACCTTCACGCAATGCCCAACGGCGTCTATCCCTAATGTGATGACGTTTTGCAGCGCCATCCACGGCCCCGGGCGACCGCCTGCGGCCAGATCGTCGGTGGCGACCCAGCAGTCAGGCGCGTAACCCTGCGCAGCCGCAGCGGGCACCAGCTTTTCCATCACCGCGCGCGGGTAACCTGAGCAGGAGCCTATCTTAATGCCTTCTGCGCGAAGCGCGGCGATAGTATCGATAACGCCGTTAATGGGTGCCGCAAAATCGACAACTTTGGCAATTTGTAACGGCATGAAGGTGGCGTAGATTGTATCGATATCGGTGCTCGTCATGGCACGGCCAAATTTCGCCTGCCAGCGGGCATCGACAGAGGGCAATTTACCCAACGCTTCAATGTGTTGCCATTTCCCCAGCCCCATTGGCACGCGTGCTTCTGCAAGGGTGACTTCCACATCAAATGCCCTGCGGAAGGCTTCAACGAAAATCTGCGTGGGCGCGAAGGAACCAAAGTCGACGGTGGTGCCTGCCCAGTCAAGAATAACGGCATTAATACGCTTCATGAGAGTTCCTTAATTTTTCCAGTACATCGCGTGTTTGATGGCGGCCAGCAGGGCAGTGATATCGCGCTCATATACTTCGCCAATATTGCCAATACGGAAGCAGTCGCTCTGGGAGACTTTCCCCGGATAAATCACAAAACCCTGCTCTTTCAGGCGCGAATAGAACTCTTTGAAGCGGTATTGCGCATCATCTGGCGAGTAGAATGCGGTGATGATCGGTGAATGAAATGCGTCATCCAGCAGGGGGGTAAAGCCCAGCTCTCGCATCCCGTTAACCAGCGTTTGCTGGTTATGACGGTAGCGCTGATAGCGCGCGGCTACACCGCCTTCCCGATCCAGTTCCGCCAGCGCCTGAGCGAACGCCAGCACCGTATGAGTGGGAGAGGTAAAACGCCACTTGCCGTGGTTGTCCTCCATGCAGCGCCACTGGGCATAGAGATCGAGCGACAGCGAACGAGAGCGGCCGGCGCAAACGTCCAGCTTTGCCGTGCGGGCAATCACGAAGGCAAACCCCGGCACGCCCTGAATGCACTTGTTCGCGGAGCTGATCAGGAAATCAATGTTGAGTTCGGCCACATCCAGCGGGATGCCGCCAAAACTGCTCATGGCATCGACGATATAGATTTTGCCGTACCGGCGCGCCAGCTCGCCCACGTCTGCAATCGGGTTCAGGATCCCGGTGGTGGTTTCGCAATGCACCATCGCGATATGGCTGATGTCGGTATCGTCTTTCAGGATCGACTCAAGGGTGTGCACGTCCGGGTGCGCCACTTCCCCGCAATCGTAAACATGATGCGCAATGCCCATCAGCCCTGCCATTTCCGCCATGCGCGCACCGTATGCGCCGTTGCTGACAATCAGCACTTTGTCCTGCTGGCCAATCACGCTGCCGAGCACCGCTTCCACCGCGTAGCTGCCGCTGCCCTGCAGCAAAACGGAGGTATACCCTTCCTTGCGGGTCGCGAGGGTAGTCAGCTGCTGGCGAATTTTTTCAACTACGCCAAGATTGTAGTCATCGTCCCAGGTACAACTGTCGAACAACATTGCTTCTTTCACACTGCGGGAGGTGGTCAGCGGGCCGGGCGTCAGCAGCAGGTAGTTACGTGAAGTCATGTTTATCACCTATTGGTCTATACCAGATTTGACGTTATGATGGCGATATTCCCGACAAGCGGTCAACGGGAAAAGGCGGCTGCAACAAAAAATTCATCAACGTCTGTATAATGTCGGCAGGAAAATGCGACGGCGAGAGAGCATGAAATCAATACCGGGTGATATCCCACAGTACCTGTTAATTAAGGCGCAACTGCAGGCGCGTATTCAAAGCGGTGCGCTGAAAAGCGGCGATAAACTGCCTTCAGAGCGTGAACTGTGCGCGATATTCAATACCACGCGTATCACCATTCGTGAAAGCCTGTCGCAGCTGGAGGCCAGCGGCGCTATCTACCGCGCCGACCGCCGCGGCTGGTTTGTGACGCCAGCGCGTTTATGGCTTGATCCCACCCAAAACACCAACTTCCACAAGCTGTGTCTTGAACAGGGACGCGAGCCGAAAACGGTACTGCTTAACGGCGTGCTGACTACGGTACCGGTGGACGTGATGGAGCCGCTGCAGCTTCAACCCTTTGACCAGATCTACCTGCTGACGCGCCTGCGTTATGCCGACGGACGCGCCATCTGCTACAGCGAAAATCACTGCCTTCCTGCTCGCGTGCCTGAACTGCTGCAGCACGATCTCAACGGCAGCCTGACCGAGGTCTACGAAGCCGAGTACCACCTTGTCTATACCAGCATGCATCTGTCGTTCTACCCGACCGCCATGCCGTCGCAGGCCGCACAGGCGCTGGGCGTCATGGAAGGGCGTCCGGCACTGATGCTTAAGCGTCTCAACTACGATCAGCACGGGCGCGTGCTTGATTTTGATATTGAATACTGGCGTCACGACAGCCTGCGTATCGAAGTCGACACTCACTAAATTTCGCTTTCATCGTTTTGTCACATTCGCCGTTTAGCGTTTATAGCAAATCTGGTATAGGCCAGAAACATAAACGACTCCATGAGGCTTTAACGATGAAACTCTCCCGACTCGCTCTGCTCTCTGCCTTTGCCCTCGCCAGCACCCCGGTGTGGGCGGATTCCGTCGTCACGGTGTATTCCATTGACGGTCTTCATGACGGTGATAACAGCTGGTATCAGGCGCAGTTTGATGCCTTTACCAAAGCCACCGGCATTACCGTGCGCTACGTGGAAGGCGGAGGCGGTGTGGTAGTGGAGCGCCTGGCGAAAGAGCGAACCAACCCGCAGGCGGATGTGCTGGTAACCGCACCTCCGTTTATTCAGCGTGCGGCGGCCGACAAGCTGCTGGCCAGCTTTAAAACGGACTCTGCTGCAGCCATCCCCGGTTCGACAGATTTCTATTCACCGCTGGTGAAGAACTACCTGAGCTTCATTTACAACGGCAGCGTGCTGAAAGCGGCTCCGGCCAGCTGGCAGGAATTGCTCGACGGCAAATTTAAAAACAAGCTGCAATACTCGACGCCGGGCCAGGCGGCAGACGGCACCGCGGTGATGCTGCAAGCCTTCCACAGCATGGGCAGCAAAGAGGCGGGCTTTGATTATCTCGGCAAGCTGCAGGCCAATAACGTCGGGCCATCGGCCTCCACCGGCAAGCTGACCGCGCTGGTCAACAAAGGCGAGCTGTACGTCGCAAACGGCGACCTGCAGATGAACCTGGCGCAGATGGAACGTAACCCGAACGTGAAGATCTTCTGGCCGGCGAACGCGCAGGGTGAACGCAGCGCGCTAGCGTTGCCGTACGTGATTGGTTTAGTCCAGGGGGCGCCAGAGAGCGAAAACGGCAAAAAGCTGATTAACTTCCTGCTGAGCAAAGAGGCACAAACGGGTGTGAGCGCGCTCTCCTGGGGAATGCCGGTTCGCAGCGACGTGACGCCGACGGATGACCACTACAAGGCTGCAACCGCCGCGCTGAACGGGGTGAAAAGCTGGGAACCTAACTGGGACGAGGTCGCCACATCGCTTTCCGCCGATATTTCCCGCTGGCATAAAGTGACCGACAGCGAGTAAGCCAGATGCTGATGAAAACCTCTACCCTTCACGCTCCGCCGCTGGCGGGGTCATCGGGGATTGTCCTCGACTCGCTGCGCGTGGCATATCACGGGAACGTGGTGCTCAAGCCGCTCTCATTAACCATTGAACCGGGTGAAGTGCTGGCGCTGATTGGCCCGTCCGGCTCCGGGAAAACCACCGTGCTGCGCGCGGTGGCGGGTTTTGTGCAGCCCGCTGGCGGGCGCATTCTGATTGGTGATACGGATGTCACTCACCTGCCGCCCTACAAGCGCGGGTTGGCGATGGTGGTGCAGAACTACGCGCTGTTTCCGCACCTTAGCGTTGAGGATAACGTCGCGTTCGGGCTAAGAGCGCAAAAGCAGCCGAAATCCCTGATTAACGATCGCGTCACCGAAGCGCTAAACATTGTCGGCATGAGCGACTACGCCACACGTTACCCCCATCAGCTTTCTGGCGGGCAGCAGCAGCGCGTGGCGATTGCCCGTGCGATTGCGGTGCGCCCACGGGTGTTGCTGCTGGACGAGCCGCTTTCCGCGCTGGATGCGCAAATCCGCCACAGCATGGTGGAGGAGATTGCGCGGCTGCACCGCGAGTTGCCGGAGTTGACCATTCTCTACGTAACGCACGATCAAACCGAAGCGCTCACCCTGGCCGATAAAATCGGCATCATGAAGGATGGCTCGATGATTGCCCACGGTGAAACCCGTGCCCTCTACCATCATCCACCGAACCGCTTTGCGGCAGAGTTCCTCGGGCGGGCAAACATCCTCCAGGCGACGGCGCTGGGCCATGTTTCTGCGCCGGGGCTGGTGGGCGTGAGCTGTGGTGGTTCGGTGATCCGCGCCTGGAGCCAGGGTGTGAAGCATGGGCACAACAAGCTGCTTTGCATTCGCCCGCAGCATATGAGCCTGACGCCGCGCTCGGCCAACAGCAACCGTCTAAACGCCACGCTGCATTCGGTTCACTGGCAGGGAGATTTAACCCATTTGCTGTGTGACGTGGCCGGTGAGCCGGTGCGTATTGTGATGACGCACGTCAACCCGCTGCCGCAGCCTGGTGACGCGCTGGCGTTGTGGTTTGAACCCGACGATGCGGTTCTGATTGAGGTGTAATGATGTCGCTCTCTCTGACGCTGGAAAAAACCGCCCCCGCCCTGCGCCCGATGCTGTGGCTGGCATTGCCATTACTGGTGCTGGGCACGCTCTTTTTCTACCCGCTGTTGCTGATTGTTGAACAGGCGCTGCGCGGTTCCAGCGGCCACCTCGGGCTGGAAACCTTCTGGCAGGTCGTGGAATCCAAACGTTTTGTCGGTGCGCTGGTAAACACCCTGCAAATTGCCCTGCTCGCGACCGCCGGGTGTTTGATTCTGGGCTGCGTGCTGTCATTAATCCTGGTGTTTATTCCCTTTCCGGGCAGCGGCCTGATTGGCCGGGTGGTGGATACCTTTATCGCTCTGCCGACCTTTCTGATTACTTTGGCGTTTACCTTTATCTATGGTTCGGCTGGGTTGCTCAACGGCACGCTGATGAACCTGTTTCATTTTGACCTTCCGCCGGTTGATTTTCTCTACTCCATCCAGGGCGTGATCCTGGCGGAAATCACCGTTTTTACGCCGCTGGTGATGCGCCCGATGATGGCGGCTCTGCGGCAGATCGACACAAGCCTGCTGGAGGCGGCCAGCATTCTCGGCGCACGTCCGGCACGCGTGATTGCGCAGGTCATTTTCCCCGCGGCGCTTCCGGCCCTGATGGCGGGTGGGAGCTTGTGCCTGCTGCTAACCACCAATGAGTTTGGCATCGTGTTGTTTATTGGCGCAAAAGGGGTAAATACCCTGCCGATGATGGTCTACAGCAAAGCGATTCTTGAATCGGACTACGGCGTGGCCTGCATGATCGCCCTGATTAATATTGTGTTGTCGCTGGGGCTGTTTGCGCTCTACCGCCTGGCGGCATCCCGTACCGGTAAAAGGAGCTAACGATGCTGATCTGGTCGCGTAAGGGCCGCGTGGCGGCTGGCGTGCTGGCCACCACGCTGTTTACCGTCTTCTTCTTTCTGCCGCTGGCAGTGATTTTGATGTCGAGCTTAAGCCAGCAGTGGAACGGCGTCCTGCCGAGCGGGTTTACGCTGATCCACTTTGTGAACGCACTGCGCGGTGCCTCCTGGGATGCGCTGTTCGCCAGTCTGGCGATCGGTTTTTGCGCGAGCCTATTTGCCCTGTTGTGCGGCGTGTGGGCGGCGCTGGCTCTGCGCCAGTACAGCGTGAAAACGCAAAAGTGGTTGAGTATGGCCTTTTACCTGCCGAGTGCGATCCCCTCGGTATCGGTTGGGCTGGGGATCCTGGTGGCATTCAGCCAGGGGCCGCTGCAGATGAACGGTACGCTTTGGATTGTGCTGGCTGCACACTTTGTTCTGATTTCGGCCTTCACCTTCAGTAACGTCTCGACAGGGCTGGCGCGGGTTTCGGCGGATATCGAAAACGTGGCCTCTAGCCTGGGTGCCACGCCGGGCTATCGCCTGCGTCACGTGACGTTACCCCTTCTGATGCCGTGGATGGTGTCCGCGCTGGCGCTGAGTTTGTCGCTGTCGATGGGGGAACTGGGCGCGACGATGATGATTTACCCGCCAGGCTGGACCACGCTGCCGGTGGCGATTTTTAGCCTGACCGATCGCGGGAATATTGCCGACGGCGCGGCGCTGACCATTGTTCTGGTGGCTATTACGCTGCTGCTGATGCTAAAGCTGGAACGGGTTGCGAAGCGGTTAGGGCGGCGATGAACGCGTTTTTCGCCCTCTCCTTGGGAGAGGGCGGTAGATTAGGCCTTCACTCTACGACGTGAATCCATTGATATCAGCACCACAGACGAAACAATCAGCAACGTCCCCAGCCAGTCCGGCAGGGTGAATGCGACGCCCAGCAGGATCACCGACAGCAACGCGCTGCTCAGCGGCTCGGCGCAGCTCAGAATGCTCGCCTTTGGCCCGCCAATCATCTGCGCGCCTTTCAGATACAGGCTGAACGTCAGCGCCGTGCCGATCACCACCAGGTAGAAGAACGCCAGCAGCAGGCTGCCATCAATGACAAACGTTGTTCCGCGCCCGGCGTAGAACGGCGTCAGCATTAACCCCGCAATCAACATGCTCCAGCCGACAATCGGCAGCGTGCCGTAGCGGGCGATCAGCGTCGACGGGTACGTTGTGTAGAACGCGGCGGCAAACGCCGAGGCGATACCGAAGAACAGGGCGGCAGGCGAAATGGAGAGCGAGGTGGGATCGCCATGCGTGACCAGCAGAAACGTGCCGATCAGCGAGGTCATAATCGCAGACAACACAAATATCCCCGGACGCTTTTTCCGCGCCAGCGCAAACCACGCCACGATGATGGTCGGCGACAGGAATTGCAGCACGGTGGCGGTGGCGGCGTTGGATTTTTCAATCGTCAGCAGGAAGGTGAGCTGCACGGTCAGCGCGCCGACCAGCGAGAAAACCAGCAGACTGAGGGCATCTTTGCGATGTTTGATGACCGAAAAAATCTTGTCGCCGTGAACGAAGGATAACGTCAGTAAGATCACGCCGGTGAACAGCAGACGAACCATGGTCAGGTAAGGTGAAGAAATGTGGCTTTTCTCCATGATGTACTGCGCGCAAACCCCTGAACTGCCCCATAAAACGGCGGCGATCAGGACGTTTAGCATCCCTTTACGTGTGGAACCCATGAACTCCCCTGCTCTGTTGATTTTTTTCTAGCATAACATGGGAGCATCGTTGGTGGGGTGCGGTCTGGTGCCCTCACCCCGACCCTCTCCCACGGGGAGAGGGAGCAAACATTAAAAACGGCAACGTAGCGTTGCCGTTTTGCTTTCACTCAGAACCAGGCTTCCCACATCGCGCCGACGTTGAAGTCGTCGAGCGTTTCGTCTTTAGTGCCGTTCACGCGCGCGGTGCGCTCGTTATCCACTTTGCCGCCGGTCACGTAGAAGCGCAGCATTGGGCGGAACTCCGGCCCCATAGCGATTGACATGTTCTGCGACAGGGTCAGCTTCCAGCCTTTGTTATCGCCGCCGTTGTCGTAATCAACGTGCTGCCAGCCCGCTTCCAGCCAGGTGGAGTGAACGTCGTTCCACCAGTGCATCGGGCGTACAATGGCGTTGTAGTTTTTGCGGTTGTCGGTTTTATCGCGGCTGTTGTCGTAGTCGTGGAAGGCGAGGATGTACTCCACCTGCGTGGCCTGGGTGAATTTGTACAGCCCTTCGAAGCTGGCATAAACCGTGGTTAGATCCTCGGTTTTGTTGAACACGCTGTTGTCCGAGTTATCGGAGTAACGGGCAATAACCTTGTTCACGCCGCTGTCGTTGGTGTGGCTCAGCACCACGCCGCCCTGCCAGGCGTTAAGACGCTCGTCGCTCTCAACCGCTTTCGAGTCAAAGCCGTAGTTGGCGTACAGCTCCAGATCCAGCGGGCCGAGTTTCATGCCGTGGATTTTGGAGGTGGCCGCGTAGTTGCCCTTATCGCCCGTGCCGGAACCGCCGGTGCAGGTGATGCGCGATGGGTTCGCTTCGTCTGCCATCACTTCCGGGCTACAGGATTCCACCGCCGCCACGGTAGCGATGTCAAACTGCACGCCGCCGATGTCGAAGTTCTTCACCCCGGCCCCCTGGCCGTCATGGTTCATCCAGAAGTAGTCGTTGATGCCCTGCTGTGGACGCTGGTGGAAATCACGGCCGGCCCAGAAATAAGCGTTCGGGTTAGACGCCATAATGTTGGTCACGCCGGCATACGCTTTTTTCAGGTTAACTTCGTCGCTCCAGTGGTCGATCATCACGTTGATGTCCCAGATGGCGCCGTTGTCTCCCTTAAAGGCTTTGGAGAGCTGGAATTCACCGCCGTTGCCTTCGTTACCCAGACGACCAATGGCGGACGCGCCGTTATAGGAGCCGTCGACCGCGACGTATTTCTGGTCGGCCGCCTGGAAGTGCGCGCCATAGCGAGCATAGCCGGTGAATTTGATGCCGAAGGGAATCGCCATATCAGGCGACTGCGCCGCGCTTTGCGGCTCGGTCACCACGTCCGCTTTTTTCGCGACGGCGGCATCCATTTTTGCCTGACGCTCTGTCAGTGCCTTGTCCACCGCTTTGGCCACAATGGCGTCGATTTGCTCCTGCGTGAATTCTTGTGCAAGTACAGAAATTGGGCAAAGCGCGGCGATAACCGCCATTGTTAATGGAAGTTTTTTAATATTATTCATTGTCGTCTCTATTAATTTACATTTTATTCAGACAATAACCATCCCGTTCCGATTAGACAGAATATGTCGCTATCATCAGAAACAGAGTGATTTATATTTTCAGGTGCAGAGGTATTACATCAACTTTTATTTCGCCATAGATTATCTCTGATATAAATGAATAATTTCTTCGGATAATTCACGCGCCAGCAGGGAATTCATTAAATGATCCTGGGCGTGCACCATAATTAACGTCATCGGCTGGCGGGCTTCGCCCGCATCCTGCTCGATCAGTTTGGTCTGCATCTTGTGCGCCTGGCGCGCGTAGCCATCGGCTTCGCGCAGCAGGCTTTTGGCTTCGTCAAGGTTGCCCTGACGCGCAGCGTGCAGTGCTTCAAAGCACAGGCTGCGCGACTGACCAGCATTGACGATGATTTCCATTACCGCTTCTTCTAAGGCAACCATCATCGCGTTCTCTATTTATCGAAACTATTGTTTAACGAGGTAGCGGCAAACCACTCGCCGCTCTTTTTAACGGTGCGTTGCTGCGTGTCTAAATCGAGCTGGATAAATCCGTAGCGATTTTTATACGCATTGCACCATGACCAGTTATCAATAAATGTCCACATATGATAACCCAGACAGTTACACCCTTCGCGAATACCTTTGTGCAGCCAGGTTAAATGCTCGGAAATAAAATCAATGCGGTATTGATCGTTTATTTTGCCGTTTTCAACAAAGCGCTGTTCATTTTCGACGCCCATGCCGTTTTCAGAAATAAAGCAGCGAGGGTTATCGTAATTGTCGCGCAGGTTAACCAGAATATCGTAAATACCCGGCTCGTAAATTTCCCAGCCGCGGTACGGGTTCATCTTGCGGCCCGGCATCTCGTAGTTATCAAAGAACCACTCCGGCATAAATGGCGCCTGCGGGTTCACCGCGCTGTCACGACACTTCACGCGACGCGGCTGATAGTAGTTAACGCCAAGCAGGTCGATTTTCCCGTCTGCGATCAGGGCGCTGTCCTCGGGTTTGCAGGCTGGCAGCTGGTCGTAGGCCTTCAGCAGCGCAACCAGATCCGCCGGATACTCACCGCGCAGCACCGGGTCGAGGAAGCTGCGGTTAAACATCAGGTCCGCAACGTGCGCCGCTTTGACGTCTGCCGGATTCTGCGAACGCGGGTATGAAGGCGTCAGGTTGAGCACAATGCCAATTTCACCCGCGTAATGCCCGGCGCGGTAGGTACGAACCGCCTGCGCGTGGGCCAGTACGGTGTGGTACGCCACGGTGGCTGCCCGACGGAAATCCACCACGTTCGGAAAGTGGAAGTCATACAGATACCCGCCTTCAACCGGGACAATCGGCTCGTTGAAGGTAAACCAGTGCAGCACGCGATCGCCAAACAGCTCGAAGCACGTCTGCGCATAGCGAGCGTAGGCCTCCACCACGTCACGGTTTTCCCAGCCGCCGATCGCCTGCATTGCCATCGGCATGTCGAAATGGAACAGGGTAATAAACGGCGTGATGCCCTGCTCAATCAGCTCATCAATGACCTGATTATAGAAATCGACCGCGTCCTGATTCACTTCACCGATACCGTCGGGGATCAGGCGAGCCCAGCTAATCGAGGTGCGAAAGCTGTTGTGATTCAGCTGCTTTAGCAGCTGAATGTCCGTTTTCCAGTGTTGATAAAACGTGGAGGTCTGCTGCGGCCCCACGCCGTTGTGAAAACGGTTCGGCTCGCGGGCAAACCAGTAATCCCATGTGGTTTCACCCTCTCTTGTCCCTTCGGTCTGGAGAGCGGAGCTTGCGCTGCCCCACCAGAAATTATCGGGAAATGCGTATTTCATGACGACTCCTCTTTGACTTAATTGCTGGCTGTTTCAGCGGCACCCACGGTTGCCTGGGCTTTCTGCTCTTCGTTTTTCAACAAAGAACGTTCATAAGCACGCAGGAACGGCAGGTACATCAGCGCTGACATCACCATACACACGACGCACATAACGACAGGACTCAACGCCCAGTTCGCGGCCCACGAGGCACCAATTGGCGCGGGGGTGGTCCATGGGGTTAAGGAGACAACCTGTGCCAGCCAGCCGAGTTTGGTTGCAGCGTAGGCCAGACAGGCATTCACCAACGGTACACAGACGAACGGGATGAAGAGCATCGGGTTCATGATGATCGGTGCGCCGAACAGAATGGGTTCGTTGATGTTAAAGAAGCTTGGCACAACGCCCATTTTGCCGATAGTGCGTAAGTGCGCAACGCGGCTACGCAGCAGCAGGAACGCCAGCGGCAGCGTCGAACCCACGCCGCCAATCAGCAGGTAGTGATCCCAGAAGCCTTGCAGGTAAACGTGTGGCAACGCCGCACCCGCCGCCAGTGCCGCCTGGTTTGCAGAGAGGTTCGCCATCCAGAACGGGTTCATTATGCCGGTAACAATCAGCGAGCCGTGGATACCGGCGAACCAGAAGATCTGGCACAGCAGCACCGAGAGCAAAATGGCGGGCAGCGAGTCGGACGCCGACACCAGCGGCTCCAGCAGGTGCATAATGGCCTGCGGAATAATCATCCCTGTTTGGGCTTCAATGAACAGGTTCAGCGGGTGCAGCGTACCGATCACCACCATGACCGGGATCAGGATTTCAAACGAACGGGCCACGCCGGTCGGCACTTCTTTTGGCAGGCGAATGGTGACGTTGTTCTGCTTCAGCCACGCGTACACGCGGGTGGAGTAGATAGCGGTAATGAGCGCAGTAAAGATCCCCTGGCCAGACAAATACTGGGTTGAGATTTTGCCGTCGGCATACGGTGCGGCAACCAGCAGGAAGGCCATAAAGGCCAGCAGGCCGGACATCACCGGGTCGAGGTTAAACTGACGCCCCAGGCTCGCTCCAATGCCCACCGAGATAAAGAATGTCATCACCCCCATGCTGAGGTTAAACGGCAGCATCAGCTGTTCGCGGTAGGTTTGGGAGAAATCCAGCCAGCCGCGGGCGAAGCTGTTGGTGGTATCCGCTGAGAACGGCGGGAAGATGAACACCAGCATAAACGAGCCGATGATCATAAACGGCAGCGCGGCGGTAAAACCGTCGCGGATTGCAATCACATACTTTTGTTGACCGAGCTTAGCGGCCAGCGGGGTAATTGACTGCTCAATCACCGCGACCATTGATTGGTATAACGAACTCATGTGAACACCTTTTAGTGTGCCGCTTCGATGAGCGACAGAGCATAGTCCAGTACTTTATCGCCACGTTGCATACCGTAATCCATCATATCGATGGGTTGTACTGGAATGCCTTGCGTCGCCGCCTTGTCTGAGAGTGTCTTTAACATGTATTTCACTTGCGGTCCGAGAAGGACAACCTGGTATTGCGGAAACTGCGTATCAAATTCGGAAACACCGTACGCATCAATCTTTACCGGCAAACCACGCTCTTTCGCCACGTCGACCATTTTGCTGACCAGCAGGCTGGTGGACATTCCGGCAGAGCAGCACAGCATAATCTTAAACATCGACAACCATCCTCAAAGTGTAAAAAGTTATTGCGAGGATGATTGGACATTATACGGAAACCGGTTTCCATTCATAAAAGACAGAACTGTGACAACCATCAAGATCCCTTGCTTATGAGGCTAATTAACAGGATGTGCGTCACATAATCTGGCTGTTTTGACATCATTTTGAGTGGAAACGGAAAATCGGTTTCCATGAAAAACGGAAACAGATATACTTCGTACTGGCTATAATGTGAGCCGTAGCGGTCATGGAATTTGCAGGTATGAGGTCTGCCTGCCAGGGGAGAGAGATGTCTACAATCAACGATGTATCACGTCTGGCCGGGGTGTCCAAAGCCACGGTATCGCGGGTGTTGAGCGGGTCGCGTGGCGTTAAGGAAGCCAGCCGTCAGGCCGTTCTGAAAGCGGTGGATGAGCTGAACTATCGGCCTAATGTCATTGCACAGTCGCTGCTAAGCCAGTCGACGGGGTGTATTGGCGTGATTTGCGCGCAGGAAAATATTAACCAGACCACCGGGTATCTCTACGCGCTGGAAAAGCACCTCAGCCAGCATCAAAAGCACCTTCTTCTGCGCTTTGCGCATACCAAAGCGGAAGTGATGCACGCCCTCGAAGAGCTGTCCTGCGGTTTATGTGATGACATCCTGGTCATTGGCGCGCGTTTCCCGCTGGATATCGACACAGACAACGTGATTTTGGTCGACTGCATGGCGTCTGATAACCCAAACAGTATCCAGTTCGATCACGCCTTTGCTGCCGAAACCGCCTGTAACTATCTCACCAGCCAGGGTCGCCGCCAGATTGCGCTGATCCACCCGCAGGGGAGTGGTTTTGCCGATCAGGTGCTGCTGGGCTACAAACATGCGCTTGAGAAAAATTTCCTGCCGTTTAATCGTAACCTGGTCTTTATGGACGCAACGTCCTCGTCCGTTGCGCTGCAGGAACTGCTCAATAATGCCAGCACGCTGAACTTCAACGCGCTGTTGGTTGCCGATGAGCAAGAAGCCCAGCGGGTGATCCCGCAGCTACAGGCGTTTAATAAATCGGTTCCCGAGGACATTATGGTCTTCAGCCTGGGCGGATCGCTGCACCTGCCGGGTATTCCGGTGATCCCAGCCATTGAATACTCAATGGACGCCATGGCCGCGCGAATCGTGAGCTGGCTGAATGAGAAAACGCAGATGCTGGGTTCCTACGTTCTGCGTGGGGATTTAATTATTCCGGATATCCGCAAACGCTAAAAAAACGTGAAGCTAACGCTTCACGTTTAATAATCTTCCATACAATCCACCTGACTCACCGCATCCCAATAGCCGTCCAGGTTGTCGCGCTTCACGGCGGTGATGGCGTTTTTAATCAGCAACTGATTGGCTTCGGATGACAAAATCATCGCCTGCCAGGCTTTATCGCTCTGTTTTTTCTGTGGCGTACAGGTTTTCTTCACATCTTTAAGAACCTGTTGTTTTATTTGTGCATCTTTTTTCGGATCGTCCTTCTCATCCTGAGCGTGGACGAACGCGGCGAACAGCAGACAGACCAGCAGGCAAACCAGGTGTGCAGATTTCATTGAAACCCCCATTAAACGTCACGTGCTTCCCCTGAAATATATCGTTACATTCGACGTTGCGATTCAAGCCGAAAGTATGAATTTACGCTTTCTGCGTGTGAGAACCGATTGCCAGCGCAATGCCGTAGCTCACCACCACCGCGAGACTCATTTTCAGCATAGTTTCTCCACCGATACCGACAAGTGGCGTTGCGATGCCGCCAAATAAAAACATCAGCATCCCGAGAATAGCCGACGCGGTACCGGACTCCCGTGCGTCGACCGCGCTCATGGCCTCCGAACCGGCGATGGTGCTGATCCCGCTGTTAAACGCGACGGTAAAAAATAGTGCGAGCAGCGCAAGCGCGGATAACTGCATCCACGCAAAGATCAGCGTGAGTATCGCGCAGGCAACGGCCAGTACCAGCCCAATCTGCATCAGCCCTTCAGCGGGATGACGCCGCGCAAGACGCGAGAAAATCAGTGCCGAAAGAATCAGCCCGATACCGTTCACGCCAAACAGCAGGCTGAACTGCATCGCGCTCAGGCCGTACTCGTTTTGCAGCACGAAGGAGGAGGCGCCGATGTATGAAAACAGCCCCGCCAGCATAAAGGCCTGGATCAGGCAGTAGCGCATAAAGCGGCGGTTTTTGAGTACCACTCTGGCAGTCTGCGCCAGCGATCCTCCGCTGTTTTTCTCGCTAAGCGATTCGCGGATAAACAGCTGGCTGGCAACCAGCAGCGCCAGACCCGCTCCGGCCATCACCCAAAACAGCATCCGCCAGTCGAAGTGCGACGAAATATAACCGCCGAGTACCGGAGATACGACGGGTGCGATGCCGTTGACCGTCATCAGCAGGGCGAAAAACTGCGTCAGCAGGGTGCCGTGATAGTTATCGCGGGCGATGGAACGCGCCAGTACCGATCCCCCCGCGCCAGCCACGCCCTGCAAAAACCGCCAGCCGATCAGGGCGTAGATATTCTGCGTGGTGGCGCACAGTACAGAGGCCAGCACAAACAGCAGCAGCGACAGCAGGAGCGGCGTTTTACGCCCCATGCGATCGCTCAACGGGCCAAAAATGAGCTGCCCCAGCCCGAGGCCAATCAGCGCCGAGGTCAGCGAAAGCTGCGTCAGGGTGGTCGAGGTGTTGAGCTGCGTGGCGATCTCCGGCAGCGCCGGAAGGTAAAAATCAGAGCACAGCGGCCCGATGGCCGTCAGCAGGCCAAGAATGGCCGCAAAAGAAAAAGAGAGTTTTGCCATAATTAATCTGTCCCGTAGGCCGGGCAAGCAGCGCGCCGCCCGGCAAAGGTGTTACTGAATACCGCCCCCAAGCGACTGCCACAGGGTGATACGGTTTTCCAGATCGGTTTGCTGCAAGGCGATGAGTGACGATTGCGCCGACCACAGCGAGCGCTGCGCGGTGAGCACCGTCAGATAATCCCCTGCGCCGGCCTGATAGCTCCGCATCGCCACATCCAGCGTTTTTTGCTCTGCCGCAACGTATTCACGTTGGGCATCCAGCTGTTCAGCCAATGTTTCCCGACGCGCTAGCGCGTCGGCCACGTCTTTAAAGGCGCTCTGGATCGCTTTCTCGTAGGTTGCAATCAGCCCTTTCTTCTCGGCCTCGGCGTAACGCAGCTGCGCCATATTGTTGCCACCGCTAAACAGCGGCAGTGTGATGGACGGTGCGAATGACCAGACCTTCATTCCGTGGCTGAAAAGTGACGACAGCGAATCGCTGCCGACGCCCGCGCTGGCGGTGAGCGAAATGGTCGGGAAGAAGTTGGCGCGCGCGGCACCGATGTTGGCATTGGCGCTCAGCAGGTTGTGCTCGGCCTCCTGGATATCTGGGCGGCGCAGCAGGGTGCTGGAGCTAACGCCCGCCGGGATCAGCGTGATGGCGTTATCGCTTAGGCTCTCAAGCGTGCCGGGCAACAGGTTCTCTGGCACCGTATCGCCCGCCAGCAGGTTGAGGGCGTTTTTGTCCTGCATCACCAGCGTCCGGTAGCTCGCCACGCTGGCGCGCGCCTGCTGATAAACCGCCATGGCCGAGCTGACGTCGGCGGCGGCCGCCACCCCGACTTCCTGCTGGCGCTTAACAATGTTGAGCGAGTTCGCCGCGCTCTCCATCGTCGATTTCGCCAGCGCCAGGTTGCTGTTATCCGCCGCCAGGGTTATCCAGGCCGTGGTCAGCTCGCTGACCATCGTCAGGCGCGCGTTCTGCGCGGTGAACTCGCTGGCAAGCCAGGTTTCACGGGCGGCGCGGGAGAGGCTCTGGTTGCGGCCAAACAGATCCAGCTCGAAGCTCGATACCGCGCCGTTGGCTTCATCGCTGGTGGTCACGCCGCTCGCCAGCGTGCGGCTGCGGGTGTGGCTTAGCTCGGCGTCCACCGTTGGAAACAGGGACGCGCGCGTTTCGCCGTACTGGGCGCGGGCGGCGTCGATATCCGCAATCGCTTTTTGCACGTCGCGGTTGCTGTTAAGCGCCATCGTTACCACGCCCTTCAGGCGCGCATCGTTCATCACCTGCTGCCACTGGCTCACCGCGGCAGTGGCTTCGCCGTGTGCGCCGGGCAGCGTCGCCGGGACGGGGGCATCCGGGCGTTGATACGCTGGGTCTAGCGAGACGCAGCCCGCGCTCAGCAGGGCTAAGACTAAAACAGAAACACGAAACATTATGACCTCCGGTTCGCGTGCTTACCGGAGAACAGACGTTTCACCAGTACAAAGAATAAGGGGACGAAGAAGATCGCCAGCAGCGTGGCGGCCAGCGTCCCGCCGATGATGCCGGTCCCGATCGCCACGCGGCTATTGGCCCCTGCGCCGGTGGCGAGGGCCAGCGGCGTGACGCCTGCGATAAACGCCAGCGAGGTCATGATGATCGGGCGCAGACGCGTCTGTGCGGCACGCAGCGCGGCGCGCGTCAGGGAATAACCTTCGGCGACTTTGGCCTCGGCAAATTCAACGATCAAAATGGCGTTCTTCGACGACAGGCCGATGGTGGTCAGCAGCGCCACCTGGAAGTAGACGTCGTTGTTCAGGCCGCGCATCGAGGCTGCCAGCGCTGCGCCCAGCACCCCGAGCGGGATCACCATGATGACGGAAATCGGTACCGACCAGCTCTCATACAGCGCGGCCAGACACAGGAACACAACCAGGATGGAGAGGGCATACAGGCTCATCGCCTGGCCGCTTGCCAACTTTTCCTGTAAGGATAAACCGCTCCACGCCCAGGTCGTGCCGGACGGCAGATTGTTCGCCAGCTGTTCCATTTTGGTCATTGCGGTGCCAGAGCTGGCGCCGCTGGCGTTTTCGCCCTGAATTTCATACGCCGCCGAGCCGTTGTAACGTACCAGGCTTTCCGGGCCATACTCCCAGCGGGTGGTGGCGATGGCGGAGAACGGCGTCATGGTGCTATCGCTGCCGCGGACAAACCATTTGTTGAGATCCGACGGCACGGCGCGGGCATCGCTTTCGCCCTGGATGTAGACCTTTTTCACGCGGCCACGATCGATAAAGTCGTTCACGTAGGTTCCGCCCCAAGCGCTGGAGAGGGTATCGGTAACGTCGCTAAGGGAAAGCCCCAGCGACACGGCTTTATTGTTATCGATATCCACCTGCAGCTGCGGCATCTGCGGCAGATCGTTGGCGCGCACGGCGTGCAGGGAGGTGTCCTGGTTAGCTTCAGCAATCAGCTGGTTACGCATCTTCAGCAGCGCGTCGCGATCGGTACCGCCGCTCGCCATCAGCTCGAAGGTAAAGCCGTTGCTCTGGCCTAAACCATCGACCGCCGGGGGCGTCATGGCGAAAATTGTGGCATCCCGAATGGTGCTCAGCTCCTGCGTGGCGCGAAGGGCAATCGCCTGCGCGGTATTCTCGTCGCCTTTACGTTCAGACCAGTTTTTCAGGGAGACAAACGCCATCCCGGCGTTCTGGCCGCTGCCGCTAAAGCTGAAGCCCTCGACGGTAAAGATGACATCGGTATTGGCTTTCTCTTTGGTGAGGAACCACTCGCGCACCTGGCGGCTGACGTCGGCAGTACGTACCGCCGTGGCGCCTGCGGGCAGGGTGTACTGCACCATGATTTCACCCTGGTCTTCCGTCGGCAGGAAACTCCCCGGCAGTTTCAGCATGGCGAACCCCATCGCGCCGCAGAGCAGGGCGTAAATCGCCAGCATGCCGCCGGAACGACGCAGCGCGCGCAGCACCTTGTTTTGATAGCCGTGCTCGGTCTTACTGTAGAAGCGGTTAAACGCGCCGAAGAACCCTTTTTTATGCGGCGGCGTGTGGCTCAGAATCGAGCCGCAAAGCGCGGGCGTCAGGGTCAATGCCACTACCACCGAGAGGAACATCGCCGAGATGATGGTGACCGAGAACTGGCGGTAAATAACCCCGGTTGAGCCGCCGAAAAAGGCCATCGGCAGGAACACCGCCGACAGCACCAGCGCAATGGCGACCAGCGCGCCGGAGATTTCGCCCATCGACTTTTCAGTGGCTTCGCGGGCGGGCAGCCCCTCGTCACGCATAATACGCTCGACGTTTTCCACCACCACGATGGCATCATCCACCAGAAGCCCAATCGCCAGCACCATCGCAAACAGCGTCAGGGTGTTGATGGAGTAGCCGAACAGCGCCAACACGCCGAATGTCCCTAAAAGCACCACCGGCACGGCCAGCGCCGGGATCAGCGTCGCGCGGATGTTCTGCAGGAACAGGTACATCACCACCACCACCAGAATGATGGCTTCAAACAGGGTCTGAATCACGTCTTCCACCGAGATCTTAATGAACTCGGTGCTGTCTTTCGGGTAGGCCACGTCGTAGCCTTCCGGCATCGACTTTTTGAACTCAGCAATTTTGTCTTTCACCGCCGTGGCGGTATTGAGCGCGTTCGCGCCCGGGGAGAGCATCACCGCCATGCCCGCCGCCGGGTGGCCGTTAAGCTTCGCGGTGGCGGTGTAATCTTCGCTGCCCATCTCCACACGCGCGACGTCGCTGATGCGTACGACCGCGCCGTTTGACTGGCTCTTCACGATGATGTTTTTGAACTGATCGACCGTTTGCAGGCGCGATTGGGCGCGTACCGTGGCGGTGAGCTGTTGGGCGTTTGATGAGGGCGGCGCCCCGATTTTGCCGGCAGAAACCTGCACGTTTTGCGCTTCAATCGCGCTTTGTACGTCAGACGGCATCAGCGAATAAGAGGCCAGCTTCGCCGGGTCGAGCCAGATACGCATCGCGTATTCGGCACCAAACACCTGCAAGCTCCCAACGCCTTCCACGCGCGCCAGCGGGTCCTGCATATTACTGACCAGCCAGTCGGCGATATCCGAGCTGCTGGCGGTGTCGGTTTTGTCGTACACGCCCATGATCAGCAGGAAGTTACTCTGCGATTTTTCGACGGTGATGCCGGACTGCTGTACTTCCGTCGGCAGACGCGATTCTGCCTGCTGAACTTTGTTCTGCACCTGTACCTGCGCGGTATCCGGATCGGTACCCTGTTCGAAGGTGACGTTAATGCTCACCGAACCGTCCGAGCTGCTGGTGGAGGTAAAGTAGAGCAGGTTATCCAGCCCGGTCAGCTGTTGCTCGATGACTTGCGTCACGCTGTTTTCCAGCGTCTGCGCGGACGCGCCGGTATAGGTGGCAGAGATTTTGATCGACGGCGGCGCAACGTCCGGGTATTGCGCCACGGGAAGCGTGCGGATCGCCAGCATCCCGGCGAGCATAATCAGAATGGCGATCACCCAGGCAAAGACCGGGCGACGCACAAAGAAACGGGAAAACATCAGGCGTTTCCTCCGTTGGCTTTCATCTCTTCGGCTTTCACTTCCTGGCCGACGGTGACTTTGTCGGTGCCTTCCACGATCAGCCTATCGCCGGCCTTCAGGCCGCTAAGAACCAGCCATTTATCGCCATAGGTGTCGCCCGTCTCCAGCTGCCGTTTTTCCACTTTGTTACTGGCATCTACAACCAGCGCGGTGGCGGTGCCTTTGGCGTCGCGGGTGATGCCCTGCTGGGGCGCGAGGATCGCGTCATTCATGATGCCTTCGTCCACGTTGGCGCGCACAAACATGCCCGGCAAAAGCTGATGTTGGGGGTTTGGGAATACGGCGCGCAGGGTCACAGAGCCGGTGGACTCATCTACTGCCACTTCGGTCAGCGCCAGGCGGCCTTTTTCGCTGTAGGTGCTGCCATCTTCGAGCACTAACGATACGCTGAGCGTATCGCTGTTGGTGGCGAGCGTTTGTTTACGCAATCGCAGCAGATCGGCGCTAGAGCGCGTTAAATCGACGTACATGTTGTCCAGACCACGAACGGTGGCGAGCGCGGTGTCCTGCTGGGCGGTAACCAGCGCGCCGGGCGTAACGGAGGAGATGCCGATGCGTCCGGCAATCGGCGCGGTGACGGTGGTCCAGTTGAGATTGATGCGTGCGCTTTGTTGGGCGGCCTTCTTCGACTCCACGCTGGCTTTGTCCTGCGCGCAGGTGGATTTCGCATCCTCGGCATCCTGGCGCGATACCCCGTCGTCTTTCACCAGCTGCGCATAGCGCTGGGCTTTCTGGCAGTCAGCCTGCACCAGCGCCTGCGCCTGTTTTAACGCCGCGGTGGCTTCATCGTAGGCGGCACGGTAGCTGGCGGGATCGATCTGATACAACGCCTGCCCGGCTTTCACGGTGTCGCCTTCAGTGAAGAGTCGTTTTTGAATAATGCCGCCGACCTGCGGGCGCACCTCTGCGCTCATGGCGGCGGTGGTGCGGCCGGTCAGTTCGCTGACCACCGAAACCGGCTGGCTCATCAGGGTGACAATCCCGACATCCGGGAGTGGGCGTTGCGGCGTGGAGATCTGCGCGTTATCGCACCCCGTCAGGAGGAATAATGCTGCGATGGAGGTTGTTATGGCTTTCATATTATTTTTCCAGGGTGATCGAAGCCTGCCCTGTTAATGGCTTAACAAGGAGGAGGGCTATTTAAAGGCACAGCGATACCGCATCTCCGACAAAGTCGGAAATGATTAAGGAAGAATTACTTCTTCCCGTTAATTATTCACATGCGACTATTTCGCAGAGAAAAGCATATTTAAAATATTCTGATATATGGGCTCTAATTGTTCTGAGGGCACTTTTAATGGGGTTAATCGACGGTAAATTGTCCCTTCGATCATCACGGCAGTAATCTCCACGCAGCAGCGAATATGTTCATCGCTCAGGTGGGGAAACTGCTTTTTCAGGTGCGCACAGGCGTTAGCAAACATGCGGGATTCGGCTTCAATCAGCATCGCCGCGACCTGCGGATTACGCGTGGCTTCTGCAGACATTTCGAGCATCAGCGCGTCATCGTCTTCGTTGAGCGTCTCTCGCCAGGCGAGCGCTTGAGGCATGCCTTCAACCAGCGTTTTGCCCTGCATCTCTTCGATGCGTGAGTCAATAATACGGCGCACCATCTCTTCGATAATCGCATCTTTATTACTGAAATAACGATAGATTTGCCCGACGCTGAGCTTCGCCTCGCTGGCGATCTGCGACATACTGGCGGCGTGAAACCCGCTGGCGCGAAAGCAGCGGCGCGCGGCGGTGATGATCTCATCCTGACGCTGCTTTTGGCGTTCTTCCAGTTTTGTACTCATCGTCGGCTACCTTGTGAAAAGTGAGAATGATCGTTCTCATTATACGTTTTGGACGCGTATTGGAAAGACTTTTTTTATTTACATATTGAATGAATATTTCCAGGTTTAAAGAATGGAGAAAAAAAGGAGTTTTGGTGAAGGAAAGGCTATGCAATATTAAGAATGCACAGAAAATAAGGAGAACAATATGCATCTGAGCACAACCGATAAAATTACACACGAAGAAAAAGAAGCGTTATTAACGGGATTGAGGGCATTTAACGGGCAATATCTGGATATGGCCAACGTCGGTGGGGATATTGCCGTTTATGCACGTGATGATAACGGGGTGATGGTCGGCGGTGTTATTGGTAATCGCAAAGGCGTGTGGCTTAACGTCGATTACCTGTGGGTCAGTGGCGACGTGCGTGGGTCTGGACTGGGTGGGCAGTTGATGAAGGCCGCAGAAGACGAAGCGCGGCGTATCGGGTGTTTGCATGCGCTGGTGGATACCTTCAGCTTCCAGGCGCGCCCGTTCTATGAAAAGCAGGGCTATCAGCTGCAAATGTCTCTGCCGGACTACCCGTATCCGGGCATGCAGAGACACTATCTGACGAAATCCCTTTAACCATCGATCCCATTGCCGATCACGGCCAGCGCGTGGCGCACGATGATTTCTGGCGAGAGGGCGTTTAGCCTCTCGTCATTACGCATGCGTGAGAACGGCACCAGCACCAGGCTGAGCAGGGTGGTGAACAGCAGCTCGGGGGCCAGTTCCCGGTTCAGTTTGCCTTCCTGCTGCCAGCCTTTAATGGTGGCGAGCGTGGCCTGATATTTCTCGTCGCCAAACCGCGCCTGCAGGTGCGTGCGTAATACGGGCATTTCGCCGATGACTTCCTGCATCCACAGCGGGGCAAACCAGTGATATTCCTGGGCCAGCTCTGCCAACACCTTCACCATCTGCGTCAGTGCGTTAAGCGGAGAATCCGGATTATCGGCGAAAATGGTGCCGATCTTGCTGCGTAATGGCAGGAAACGCTCCTCAATCATCGCATCAAGCAGCTGTTCTCTGGAATTGAAGTAGTAGTGCAGCATCGCGGGAGTGACGCCAGCTTCTTTGGCGATGGCGTTCAACGACGTGTTGGCGATCCCCTGACGGGAAAAGAGGTTCAGGGCGATATCCAGCAGCTGCTCGCGGCTGGCGGTTACTCGTTTCCCGCCGCGCGGGCGTCCTGGGCGGCGAGCTTCAGAATTGTCCTTTTGTGCTGACATGGTCACGGTATCTCTTGATTTTATCCATCACGTGAACAAATATTAATTACTCAATTAATTAATTTCAAGTGATGTCTTATGGAGTCCGAAGTCATGGCTCAACCTGCGCAAAAAGCGCCGTCGATAAAACTGCTGTTCAGCGCCCTGCTGCTGGTGATGCTGCTCTCTGCGCTGGACCAGACTATTGTCTCTACGGCGCTGCCGACCATCGTTGGCGAGCTGGGCGGGCTGGATAAACTCTCGTGGGTGGTGACAGCCTATATTCTTAGCTCGACGATTGTGGTGCCGCTGTACGGCAAATTTGGCGATCTGTTTGGCCGCAAGATTGTGCTGCAAATTGCGATTGTGCTGTTCCTGGCAGGCTCCGCGCTCTGCGGGCTGGCGCAAAACATGACGCAGCTGGTGCTGATGCGCGCCCTTCAGGGGCTGGGCGGCGGCGGCCTGATGGTGATCAGCATGGCTGCCGTGGCGGACGTTATTCCGCCTGCGGATCGCGGTCGTTATCAGGGGCTGTTTGGCGGCGTATTTGGTCTGGCAACGGTCATTGGGCCGCTGATCGGCGGGTTTATCGTACAGCACGCCTCCTGGCGCTGGATTTTCTACATCAACCTGCCGCTGGGGCTGTTTGCTCTGCTGGTCATCGGTGCGGTGTTCCACGGCAGCGCCCGTCGCAGCAAGCATGAGATTGACTACCTGGGGGCGATTTACCTCAGCATGGCGCTGCTGTGCATCATCCTCTTTACGACGGAAGGCGGGACGATTCGCCCGTGGAACGACCCGCAGCTGTGGTGCATTCTGGCCTTTGGCCTGACCGGGATCGCCGGGTTTATCTACGAGGAGCGGCTGGCATGGGAGCCCATTATCCCGCTGTCGTTGTTCCGTGAACGTAGTTTCCTGCTCTGTAGCCTGATTGGTTTTATCATCGGTATGTCGCTGTTTGGCTCGGTAACTTTCCTGCCGCTGTATTTGCAGGTGGTGAAAGATGCCACCCCAACGCAGGCCGGATTGCAGCTGATCCCATTGATGGGCGGGCTATTGCTGACCTCCATCATCAGCGGACGCATCATCAGCCATACCGGGAAATATCGCCTGTTCCCGAGCCTCGGCACGCTCCTCGGCGTGCTCGGAATGGTGCTCCTGACGCGCATTTCGATTCACTCCCCAACCTGGCAGCTGTACCTGTTCACAGGCGTGCTGGGGATGGGGCTTGGTCTGGTGATGCAGGTGCTGGTGTTGGCGGTGCAAAACAGCGTGTCTGCTGACCAGTATGGCGTTGCGACGTCCGGCGTAACGCTGTTCCGTTCGATTGGGGGGGCGATGGGTGTTGCGCTGTTCGGCGCGGTCTTTACGCACGTGCTGCAATCGGGTCTGATGGACAGACTGCCCGAAGGGGCGGAACTGCCGCATGAGCTAAACCCAACGGCGATCCATCATCTGCCGGATGCCCTGAGGCTTGACTATCTGGATGCGTTCGGTTCGGCCATTCACGCGGTGTTCCTGCTGGCCGCCTCCATTATGGTGTTGGCGTTTGTGCTGTCGTGGTTCTTACGTGAAGCGCCGCTGCGTAAGGGGGAAGCGAGGAGTTAGCGCAGCCTGACGCCCTCTCCCACGGGAGAGGGCGCAAACAACGGTATATAACTTATCCTTCTTATTGATTCCTTTTCGTTTTTTAGCCTGCCGTCGCGTTGCCGATATAGTCATCAAAACGTTCATAAAAAGGATAAGTCTTGTGAAATTTCGATTGGGTGCTCTGGTTCTCGCGGGTTTGCTGCTGGCGGGTTGCGATCAAGGCGGCAGTGATGCAAAACACATTAAGGTTGGCGTGATTAACGGCGCCGAGCAGGATGTGGCGGAAGTGGCCAAAAAGGTCGCAAAAGAGAAATATGGCCTGGAGGTGGAGCTGGTTGGGTTTAGCGGTTCGCTGCTGCCAAACGATGCCACCAATCAGGGAGAACTGGATGCTAACGTCTTCCAGCACCGTCCGTTCCTCGCAGAAGATAATAAGGCGCACAACTACAGGCTGGTCGCCGTCGCCAACACCTTCGTCTTCCCGATGGCAGGGTATTCCCGCAAGATAAAATCCGTGTCCGATCTGAAAGATGGCGCAACCATTGCCATTCCAAATGACCCGACCAACCTCGGGCGCGCGCTGCTGCTGCTGCAGAAAGAGAAGCTGTTAACGTTAAAACCTGACGTGGGCCTGCTGCCAACGGCGCTGGATATTACTGAAAACCCGAAAAACCTGAAAATTATGGAGCTGGAAGGCGCACAGCTGCCACGCGTTCTGGACGATCCCAAAGTGGATGTGGCGATTATCAGCACCACTTACCTCCAGCAAACCGGGCTGTCACCTGTTCACGATGGTGTCTTTATCGAGGATAAAAACTCGCCCTACGTGAACATTGTGGTGACGCGGGAAGACAATAAAGATGCGGAAAACGTGAAAGAGTTTATTCAGTCGTATCAGTCACCTGAAGTGGCGAAAGCGGCAGAAACGCTCTTTAACGGCGGTGCAGTACCGGGCTGGTAAGCGACCGGGCGGGGAAACCCGCCTTTTCATATTGACCCGATTCCATCGATCATCGCCCAATAACCCACATCGCAAAACAGGCTCTCTGGCTATTCTCCTTATCACACCAACCGGAGGATAGCCCATGAACATCACTCAAATTCGCAATGCAACCCAGCTGATAACCTATGCCGGGAAACGCTTTTTAATTGACCCGATGCTGGCCCCGAAAGACGCATACCCGGGTTTTCCCGGCACGGCGCGCGCGGATATTCGCAACCCGATGGTTGAGCTTCCCGTGGACGTAAACACGCTGCTGGATGCCGACGCCGTGATCGTCACCCATACCCATGACGATCACTGGGATCGGACGGCGATTGCGCTGATCGCCAAAGACAAACCCGTCTACGTGCAGAACGATAGTGACGCCGCGCTGCTGCGCAGCCAGGGGTTTACCCACCTGACGGTAATGTCCGAAGAGACTCGGTTTGGCGATATTCACATCGCAAAAACCCACGGCGGCCAGCACGGTACCGACCGCGCTTACGCCGTTCCAGAACTGGCGGAACGTCTGGGCGAGGCCTGTGGCGTGGTCTTCCGCCATCCTGATGAGAAGACGCTTTATATTGCGGGAGATACCGTCTGGCGCGACGAGGTGGCCGCCGATCTGCAAAAACACCGGCCGGATGTGATCGTGCTTAACGCCGGTTACGCGCATGTAATTGGCTTTGGGCCGATCATCATGGGCGAGCTGGACGTGCTGAACGTCCATTTTCTGCTGCCGCAGGCGCAGATTGTGGCGACCCATATGGAGGCCATCAACCACTGCCTGCTGACCCGCCGTGCGCTGCGTGAGTACGCTGAAGCCAACCAGTTCAGCGATGCGCTAAGCATTCCACAGGACGGTGAAAGCGTTATATTCTGAGCATCAATGGGGAAAGGAGAAACTGATGCCGCTGATTAACGTCGCAATTGTTGCGGTGGACGGGTTTAGCCCGTTCCACTACTCCGTTCCATGCATTTTGTTTGGTGATACGGTGTCGGGTGAAAAGCGCTTTAACGTAACGATCTGCGCCGAAAAGCCGGGATATCTTACTTCAAAAGACGGTTTTGCTCTGCACGCGACGCAGGATTACTCCGCCATTGGGCAGGCTGATATCGTCGTCGTGCCTTACTGGCAGCATGTTCTGGAGCGTCCGCCCCAGACGCTTCTCGACAGCCTGGTTCAGGCGAAAGACAAGGGAACAGAAATTGTTGGGCTATGCCTCGGGTCGTTTGTGCTGGGCTACGCGGGGATCCTCAACGGCAAACGCGCGGCCACCCACTGGGAGTTCGAGCGCCAGTTCCAGTCGCTGTTCCCGGACGTAACGCTGGATATCAATGCGCTCTACGTTGATGATGACAACATCATCACTTCAGCCGGCACGGCCGCCGCGCTGGACTGTTGCCTGTATATCATCCGCCAGCGCTTTGGCAGTGTGGTGGCGAATCAGATTGCGCGCCGGATGATTGTCCCTCCTCACCGCGAGGGCGGTCAGGCGCAGTTTATTGCGCAGCCTGTACCGAATGATACCCGCGATGCGCGGATTAACTGCCTGATCGATTACCTCCAGCAGCATATTACCGAGCCGCATAATCTGGATTCGCTGGCTGAGGTTGTCTCGATGAGCCGCCGCACGCTGACGCGCCATTTCATCAAGGCGACGGGAATGAGCGTGGCAGACTGGCTCACCGCTGAGCGCCTGCGGCGCAGCCAGATCTTACTGGAAGCCGGAAATATGCCGATTGAAAGCGTCGCCGAGCTGGTAGGGTTTAACTCCCCGGTGACCTGGCGTCAGCAGTTTAAGGTGCGCTTTGGGGTCAGCCCGGCGGAGTGGCGCAAGACGTTCCGCGCCCGCCTGTAGACCCGGGTCATTACCTCATCCGCGCCATTCTCGTTTCACCTTCCACCATCGAGAGCTGATAGAGCGAAAACGACTGGTGCTTTTCTATCAAATTTGCCAGCTCCGGCGAGTGGCTGGTGAGCCAGATTTGCGAGTAGCGGCTGGCCTCGGCAATCAAGCTCGCCAGCGCCGGCAGCATTTGCGGATGCAGGCTGTTTTCCGGTTCGTTGAGGGCGATAAACGCCGGTGGGCGCGGGCTTAGCAAGGCCACTGTCAGGCACAGGAAACGCAGCGTGCCGTCGGAGAACTCGGCGGGCTCCAGCGGCCTGTTTAACCCTTCTCGCTGCATCATCATGCGAAAATGCCCGCCCGTGTTGTCGCTGTAGAATACGCAGCCGGGGAACGCCTGATCGAGTATACGCATCAGCAGTAACTCGTCGCCGATCTCGACAATGGTCTGAAACGCGGCGGCCAGGTTTGCGCCGTCGCTGGCCAATACCGGCGAGCGAAAGCCAACCTGCGGCGCGCGGATTGCCGAGCCGGATGAGACAGAAAACTCGTGATAAAATCGCCAGTTACGCAGGGATTCGCGCATCTGCGACACTTCCGGGTAGAGGTGCGGCTCGCCCAGTTGTCCGAATACGGATTCGTTCTCGTACAGCGTGCCGCTGTGGGTCACTTTTTCGTGATGCACGTTGTTCAGAAAGACAGCCTGATTCTTGCGCTTCATCAGCTGTGTGGAGGGGCGACGATGCTGTCCGCTTAGCCAGATAGACTCTTCTTTGATCACCGGATCGAGCTGGAACTGGGAGGGATAAGGCACTTTTTCGACAAAACCGACCTGCAATTCGTATTCGTAAGTCTCCGTTTCCACCGCCAGGTTCATGCGGCGCAGCTGGTCGCTGCGCGTTTTACCCGCCCAGAACACCTTTAATATCCCGCCCTCGTTCGCCAGCGCCTGGGAAAATTGCCCCTGCGCCGCGCTGTGCATCAGGTGAATCGCCTTGTAGATGTTTGATTTTCCAGTGCCGTTTGGGCCAAAGACAATGTTGAGTTGTTCCAGCTCCAGCGACATGTCGCGTATGGAGCGGTAGTTTTGTATGTGCAGGTTTTTGATCATTGCCGTATCCATTTATGCAATTACACCTGTTTATAATTACAGTGTTTTGGGCTGAATGCAAAAAAAAGACGACAGTGAGGGTGTCGTCTAAACGGGGTACTGCCTCGGGCCTCTTTCGGTCAATGGGCCCTTCGCATACTTACTTTCATGTGATGGCCAGGCGCAAACCCAAGTCATCCGGGTAAGGATCGAAGTAGTTCTGCGTCATCAAATACCGGTCAGGGTATTCGGCCATGTAATGCTTGAGTAACGTCAGCGGCGCGAGGATCGGCAGCAGACCGTCGCGATAGTGTAAAATCACGTCGCGCAGCTCGCCCCGCTGGCGGCTGTTTAGCTGGTTACGGAAATAACCCTGAATATGCATCAGCACGTTAGTGTGATTTTTCCGCGAGGCGGGTTGCTTCAGGATCGTCATGAGTTTTTCTCGGTACGCCACAAAGAAGGCGTCCAGATCTTCCCACGCGTGCAGCGAGGCAACGAACGGGCCGATTTCACGGTAGCCTGCCTGATGGTGCGCCAGCAGCTGCAGCTTATAGCGGCTGTGAAAATCCAGCAGCGCGCGACGCGTCAGGCCGTTGGCACGCAGCGTGTTCAGCTCATGCAGGGCAAAAACGCGCTCGACAAAGTTTTCGCGCAGCACCGCGTCGTGCAATCGCCCGTCCTCCTCCACCGGCAGCCACGGCCGGGTTTCAAGGAGGGCGGCGGTGAACAGCCCGACGCCCTCCTTGCGGCCCCGGTTGCCGTTTTCGTCATACAGACGCACGCGTTCCATGCCGCAGCTGGGTGATTTCGCGCAGACGATAAATCCTGCAAGATCGTCGATCTTAGGTAAATAATTTGCCGTGAATTCCGCCATTTTCTGCGTGACGTCATCGTGGGGGGCTTTGCTAAACCGCAGCTCGGTTTCACCGGGGGCGGGTTGGATCAGCCGCAGCGCCGGGCGAGGCGTCGGCAGGCCGATCGCCATTTCCGGGCATACGGGCCTGAAATTCACCCACTGGGCCAGCTCGTCCATGACAAAGCCCATGCGCTTATGCCCACCGTCGAAGCGAACGGCGGAGCCGGTCAAACATCCGCTAATACCCAGCACAGGTTTTGTTGTCATGGTGTGTACCTCCAGTTCATCTACTTAAAACTTACACAACATGTCTAATTTGTCCAAGTATTGGCGAAATTGTTTTTTCTTTCCCTTTAAAATCAAGGGTAATTAACTACCCTTGTAAGTTGAGTAACCGTACTGGCTAAGCAGAAGCGGGATGTGCAGCTTTTCGTTGGTGCGGGTCACGGTGAACAGCACCGGGATGTCCGGGAAGAAGGTGTCCAGCTTCTTCGTGTGGAAGTAATCAGCCGTTTTGAACGTCACTTTGTAGACGCCGGGCTGCATATCCTGATCCTCCGGATAGAGGGATTTAATGCGTCCGTCCTGGTCGGTTTTGCCGCTGGCAAGCTGGGTCCATTTATCCTGCTGCTGCTTTTCCAGCGTGACCGTAACGCCCGGAGGCGGCGTGCCGGTTTGTTGGTCAAGAACGTGGACGCTCAGCGTACCGACAGGGGCGCTAAAAGCGGCGGGGGCAATGGCCATGGCGGCCAGGATCAGCAGAGGCGTTGTCTTTTTCACGGTGTCTTCCTGTGGAGTGATGGGTTACAGGAAAACGTTAGCATCTGCGGCGCGGGAAAATATTCAACTTTTCGTGAAGTTTCCCGCAGGGGAAAATAATCAGAGGATAATCACGTCCAGCGAAACCTGCTGTTGCCATTGCTCCAGCTGCTTTTTACGTGCGACGGTGAGTTTGCCGCGGGTCACCAACAGCCATTTTCTGTCTGGAAAAATCTCCGGTGCCAGCATGGCCGGAGGCGTGGGCAAAACATCAATGCGGTGCCCCTGGCCGGTGCGCGAAAGGGCTTCGAGCCAGATTTCACCCGGGTCGTTCAGGTTCCAGCCGCAGATCAGAAGGTTATCGCCCGGCGCTTTTTTATCGCCCTCCAGGCAAAAGGAGGTATAGGCGATGATGATCCCGTCGAGGATTTCGCGCAGGGTCATGGCGGCGGGGATGTTGGCTGAGACCTGGCTTCGCAGGGGACGCAGTACGTTCGCAACCAGCTCCGGGCGCGGATATTCACGACCGGCCTCGTAAATCATCTGGCGTAAGGATTCGATCTTTCCGTCCTGCAGGCGTTGCAGCATATTCTGATGCAGGGTTTGCCAGCTGTTGGTGCGACGTGGAGATGGGCGCTCCAGCAGGGTTTTTACCTGACCAATCGGCACGCCTTTTTTCACCCAGTCGAGAATTTTCAGCGCCTGCTGAACATCCTCTTCACTGTACTGACGATGACCGCCCTCCGTACGCAGTGGCCTGAGCAGACCGTAACGGCGCTGCCACGCCCGCAGCGTGGTGGCGGTGATGCCGCTGAGTCTGGCGAATTCGCCGATGGAGTAAGCCATATGAGTGCCCACAGAGAAGGAATACCCCCAATATACTACGAATTTCCGTTCGTATCGCGCCAGCTGCGGCACCGTTTGGGTGAAAATACAGCGCATCATTTCGTGCTTTTTTCGTAGGGTAGAACTGGCCCGCCTGGATAGACTTCCGTTAAAAGCGCAACGGGGGGACGATAGATGAACTGGCAGCCATTTCGCGGCAACGCACCGGCTAATATGACCATTTTTAGCGCCACATTCCCCGACGTTAGCGACCAATGGCCGATGAAAGACGATACTGTCAGAGAGATCAACGCCATCGATAAGGCGCTGAAAGCAGATCCTGCGCTTCGCCCTCCCATTCTTGAATTCGAAGAAGGTGGACAGGCGATGCTTGTTCCGCAGCACCGTTTTTCCGAGCAGGCTTACCGCAATCGTCCCGCGCTGGCGGCCTGGCGTGCTCGTCTTGTCCCCGGCGCGCTGGCGCTGTTTGTGGTGCAAAACCCGCTGGAAGACCGTCTCCCTGAAGGCACGAAAATGGACAGCGAGAGCCGGCAGTGGTTTATCCACGCCAACGATGCCATCGGGGTACGTTCCCGTGCGAAGGTGCTAAGCGCGCTGGTGGAGAAGTACATCCACAATGCGAGTGAAAACAACTGGGTAAGCCTGGCGAGTGGGGCAGCCATTCCGGTGCTGGAAGCGCTGCGCAGCGCAGAGCGGGGTGGTCAGCAGGTTTTTCTTTCGCTGGTGGACAAAGACCCCGTCGCGCTAAGCTGGGCGGAAACCATGGCCGCGCAGGAAGGCATCGTCGTGGGCGCACAGCTGACCCTGCTCCGGCGCGACCTGGTGCATACGCTGGTGCGCAACGAGGATCTCTTGCTGGAACTGGGAGAGCATCAGGCCGAGCTGGTGGACGCGCTGGGCATTTTCGAATACTTCAACGACGCTGATGCGGTGACCTTCCTGCAGCGCGCGCTCCGGCTGGTGAAGCCCGGCGGGGCGGTGATTGTGTCGAATATGCTGACCAGCAGCCCGCAGATTGATTTCGCCCTGCGCTGTATCGGCTGGGAGCCTATTTTCCCGCGCACGCTGCAGCAGCTGCAGGATATCCACATCGCGGCGGGCGTGCCGGTGGAGAATGTCACCGTGGTGGTGCCGAAAGATGGGGTATATGCGGTGATGGAGGTTCGGGCGTAGCCGTAATATTCCCTCTCCCTGTGGGTGAGAGTTAGGGTGAGGGGAAACAGGCCGCACAGATTGACTTGAAATAGGGGGGGTGTCCGGACATGATCCCCCTATGAAAATAGAAACCGCAGCTCCCTCACAATTTGAACGTCTCGTCGCGATCTGGGAGTCTTCCGTCCGCGCCACCCACCATTTTTTACAGGAAAGCGATATCGCGGCGCTGCGCCCGTTATTGCTCAATGCGTATTTACCCAATCTCAAGGTTGTGATTGCGCGTGATGACGCTGGCGTTATTCACGGCTTTTTAGGCGTTGATGAAAACCGCATCGAAATGCTGTTTGTCGACGACGTTAGCCGTGGCAAAGGTGTCGGCAAATTATTGCTGAAATATGCCATCGAACACTTCGGCGCGAACGAAGTGGATGTTAACGAACAAAACCCGCAGGGCGTCGCATTTTACCGTCATATGGGGTTTGAGCAGATTGGGCGCTCGGAACTGGATGGGCAGGGAAATCCGTTTCCGCTGCTGCATATGCGGTTGGGTCGTTAACAGGATAGAAATAAAGTAAGCCTCTGTATTAGAGGTTTTATTTAAATAAATTATTCATTTTAAATATTTATATATTCGTAGTTTATATTCATTAAATAAAGCATTGCAAAAATTTATTTTGGTTTCAATAATTTCATTGCGAAAGGAGAATTTCTATGAGCAATGGAATAAACGTTGGCGGGCAACGCTTGCTGACCCTTGGTGAAATCAATCTTGCCAAAACGCTTTATGGAGTAAGCATTCGCTATTATGAAAATGACTTTTCCATGTCCCATCAAAGAATGCCTCGTATTGTGGGTGCGCATCTATTTCTGCATGAAATGATGCATATCTGGCAACATCAGCATGGAATGATGGTGCGCCTCCGTGGGGCGTTCTCTTGGGCAGTCGACTATTCCTATCATTTAGATCAACAGCATTTATCTGATTACGGAATGGAACAGCAGGCTTCTAAAGTAAGTGACTATTGGCTGCTGAAAACTTATGGTTTTGACCCGCGCAGTAAACTGTACAATTTTATTGATTATGACCAATCAGAATTCAAAAACAATCTTCTCAAGCGGTATGAAGCTATTCCAGGGGACTTTCCTAAATGAAAAAAAGAACTCTGCTGCTTCCATTGGTAATTATGTTGACTGGATGTCCTGGTGAAAAATTTAACATTCCTGAAATGAGGGCGAAAATGATAAATGGAAATCATTTATGCTTTAGCGTTGATAAAAAGATATATTAGATGGATACATCATTTCATCTATGCAATCCGGCGAATATAAACATCTGGCAATAGATGACAACAAAAAAAGTGCTTATCCTCAGAGCTGTATTGAAATCTCTCTACCAGCAGGCTATGCCTACGAAGTATCTTATACCTTGAATGATCAAAACTATTACTATCCATTTTTCAAAGACAATGATGGCCGAGTCATAAATTATCATTAAGAGGAAAAAACAATGTCATTACCCGCGTATATGTTTCTTTATAATGAAAATGGAAATCCGATAAAAGGTAGCTGCCAGGTATCAGGTCGAGAGGGTGCTATTGAGATCCTTAACAGTAACGACCACATAAACCAGGTGTGTTGTTCAAGTACGGGCAGCCTTATGGGAGCAAGACAGCATGGGGCATTCAATATCCATAAACAGATTGATAAAACGTCACCTTACTTTGCTGATGCCTTATGTCAAAGCAAAAGGCTACAGAAAGCGGTTATTCATTACTACGATGTTAACGACGCAGGCGTGGAATTTGAGGTTTACCGAGTAACGCTGGATAGTATCGTGATCATGTCTGTCGATGCTGCCCATACTTGGGTTCCAGGGTCGAGCGGTCATAATATGATGGAAAGTATCGGCATCCGTTAACGCGGCATCGAGTGGTTTTATCTGGATGGACATATTAAGTATGAGGATAACTGGAATAAGGCGCCTCATTAAAACTATTGATTAATAATATTATTGGGTTAGCCCCCTCCGATGTTTAAAGGGGCTTACCGATTTAGTTAGCGAAAAGTGGTATCGTGATGTTAATTACTGGTAATTTGTCCGATGATAACGCCACGCACGTTTTCGCTGTTGAAGTAATACGAGACCGTATTACTTTGGATGAATCCATCCTGTACCGGTGTTTCATGATAGAAAAGTATGCCGTTTTTTTTAGTGACTTCTTGCTTACCTAAAAGGTCGACCAAATTTGCGTGAGTAGCATTTAATAGCGGGACATTCGCGACAGAGACGCTAATGGATTTTGATGCCTTCGAGCACTCTTTATGCATACCATCCTTTGCCATGGCAATGGCAGTAAGTGAACCCGCCCCCATTTCGTTATCGGAAATAAACCAGTAGTTCGTCCCATCGCTTGCATGAAGACAGACCCAGCTAGCAGAACTGTCTTTCTCTGCTGGTGTGCTGGTGATTTCTGACAGCGTAGACACTTCCATTTCAATGGTTTTTTTTCCGATGTTAATGGTGGGAGAGAGGGATACTTTTGTGGGTTGTTCTGCAGTTGTTCCGTCATCCTGATAATACTGGGTTGCAAAGCCGGTCATTTGGGCTGCTGAAGCAAGTTGGCTGACAGCTATAAAGATTGGTAAGGCAAGTAAACGCTTCATTTGACTATCAACTCCGTATCGTTGCTTTTCCAGATGCTCCTTCTGGCACTAAGAGGAGCAACAATGCAACCTTCAGAAGAGTCGTCAGGGTGTAGGCTGCTTTTACCATGTATTTTAAAGGCATCTCTGCCGCACATATCATTCGTCGAGTAAGGTGTGAGGCTGAGAGTGTATTTCCCGGTATGTGCAGAATTGTGGGGTGAACCAATCGTGTATTTACCTCTGGGCAGGGGCCCGCTGGTTTTGACACACTCTTGTGAAGGATCGTTTTTGTAACCACTTGCACCTGCGTAGTCAGCGTCGAATTGATAGACACCATCCAGATAAAATTTGTGCTCTTTTACATCATATTCCCAGGACATATGTTCTCCTTAACCTCGTTCTTTCCATGTGTCAGAGTAAATAATGTTTCCATCGATATAATGCCATGTTATTTTTTCATAGGTTAGATCGATATATTCATGGTGTGTGTAATGTTCATTTTGTGGATGCTTGATATCAAACATAACAGGTTCAATTTGCACAACCTTTGCATTTTCTAAAGTTGTTTTAAAATAAATCTCTTCAAGCCCATTATAGTTAATCCTGTAAAATTTAAATTCCGCTTTTTTTAGCGTTTGCCCAGTGCACAGAGATTTATAAAGGTAAGATGATGATGAATCAATTTCCTTCATGAATGCATAGGTGCTACAAATGCGTTTTGCAGTGATTTTTCCGGAGGTCTTATCGACGGGGTGCTCGATGGAGTGCATAAATTCAATCACTTCTATTGAACCTTCCCGCTCTTCTATATCAACCGAACCTTTAATCTCTCGACCGGAATCATCTTCCAGCCATAAATAAACTGATATAGCCATCTCAATCTCCTTTTATGAGTTTAGAAAAGCTACGCTTCATCGTTAGATTAAATTGTGATGTACATTTCAAAAACAGTTGAAACAACCAATCTTTCTTCAGAAAGATGAGTTTAATTAACCGAAGCATAAATATGATGAATTATTATTAATGCAATATTTTGACAGTGAATTTTTGCTTTCTGAGTTAACTCATAAAATGAGAATAATGAGTTGGTAAAGAGGTTATGGGTAGCATGGCAGGTATTTATTATCGTCTTAAAGGTTTTGCCACTGGCTGCCCGCACAGCAGCCAGATAGATTGCAGGATCAACAATTACGATAGTTGCAGGCTTGCCAGTGTGTTTTCAATCTGCGACAGCTTTGCCTTCGCTCGCTTGCACTCTTCCTGCAGCCTCTGCTCCTGATCGTTATACGCGACCAGAACGATGCATCCTTTCATCACTTTAACCTTAACCTGATGTCCGGTATCAAACCCCGCCGCGCGCAGCCACTTGCCGGAAAGAATGATATTGGGCGTGGATTTGTCGAAAACATTCGGGCGGTATCCCACAATTAACGAACGCTCGGTTCCGGATTGGTCGGTTTCTGGGGTAGAATGCAAATCAGCCATAATCAACTCCTTGATAGTTGGTGAGGTTAGCTCTCGTCCGGTATTGCGAGTACCTGGCGAGGGCGTTTCAATCTGAGGTTTCTAATGTTAAGGTACGTACCTCAATGATGATATCTTGCTCTTGTAGGTACGTACATGTCAACTGCCAAACGCGACCCTAATCAGTCAACATCCGGAAAAGCACCAACTTTTCAGATTCGTATTACGCCGGAATTGAAGGCGCAGTTTGAAGCCGCTGCCAAAGCACAGGGGATGAGTTTGGGGAATTGGCTCAAGTCTTTAGGGCGTCGAGAATTGCTTCGTTTAGGTTATGAACCTTTCAAAAATAGCGATGTTTAATGATTAATTTTCGTATTGATTAGATCTACTTTAACTGGATTTTCTCCAGAAAGAAGTGATGCTAACCCTTTTCTTATTTTAAGATAATCCATATTTATATCACCATGTGCTATTGGAGAATATATGGCATTCTCTAAATACACTTTGTCGAATTCATATCCAACATCGGTAGCCATTTCATAGAGTAAATCTAGGAAAAGCTGATTGCTTTTTTGGTACCAAAACTCGGCTCCAGGTTCTGTTTTTGGAAAAATAGAGCATAGGTGTGAAAAATACTCCTTCCACGCAATTATTACTTTTTTCTCTGTATCGGAACGATGGTTTTTACCACGTTTGATATCTCCGTAAAAAGCTAAGTCAATCATATTTAATGCTTGAATATGTTCTGGGAGTAAGCGGGAAGAAATTGCGCGTGTAGCCATAAGCTGAGAGAATATTTTAACTTTTATTGTTTGTTTTTCTGATTTTTTTTCTAAATATTTTTGTACTCTTATAGCAATAATTGGGCTAAAAAGAGTCGCTAAGACGGTTGCAATAGCTAAAGTCAGACTCATAGTTTTATTCTCTTATGTGTAATCGAAATTACAAAAATGAAAACAGCAGAAGGTGATTTTTAGTGAAAAGGTGCATTTTGGCGGAAGATCACAGGAGTCGAACCTGCCCGGGAACGCTGGCGCCCCCAACTGGATTTGAAATCCAGCCACCTCACCGGAGATGACGATCTTCCGCGCCTCGATTGCTACATGGAGGCGGGGCGCATTATAGCTACTTTCAGGCATTTACCACATACCCCGACACACTTTTTTCACACCTCTTTTGACCTGTATTAAGCCATTTCAGTTAATTCCTAAGAAAATCCTCAAGTTAGCACTTTGTGCTCATCGACTTTTAAGGCGATCACAAAAAAGAAGAAACGTAACTTGCTAACCAGAAAACAGAATACCCGCCTCTCATCGGATGGTTTACAACCTGTGTAACCGGTCTCAGCGCCTCCTACAGCGTGAAGGATAAAAAAGATGAGCGAAGTTCTGTCAGTAAAAGAGAAGATTGGCTACGGCATGGGTGATGCTGCAAGCCACATCATTTTTGATAACGTTATGCTGTACATGATGTTTTTCTACACCGATATCTTCGGCATTCCTGCCGGGTTTGTTGGCACCATGTTCTTGCTGGCCCGTGCGCTGGATGCCATCTCCGATCCCTGTATGGGTCTGATTGCCGACCGCACCCGCAGCCGCTGGGGTAAATTCCGTCCGTGGATTTTGTTCGGCGCCATTCCGTTCGGCATTGTCTGCGTGCTGGCATACACCACGCCGGACTTCAGCCATAACGGCAAGCTGATTTATGCCGCCGTCACCTACACGCTGCTGACTCTTCTCTATACCGTGGTCAACATCCCTTACTGCGCGCTGGGCGGCGTGATTACCAATGACCCGACGCAGCGTATCTCCCTACAGTCGTGGCGCTTCGTGCTGGCGACGGCGGGCGGCATGCTCTCCACGGTGCTGATGATGCCGCTGGTAAAACTGATCGGCGGTGAAGACAAAGCCTTTGGGTTCCAGGGCGGGATCGCCGTGCTGTCGGTGGTCGCGTTCCTGATGCTGGCGTTCTGCTTCTTCACCACCAAAGAGCGCATCCAGGTGCCGCCGAGCACCACCTCTATGCGTGAAGATCTGCGCGATATCTGGCACAACGACCAGTGGCGCATCGTCGGCGTGCTCACCATCCTCAATATCCTGGCGGTCTGCGTGCGCGGCGGCGCGATGATGTACTACTGCACCTGGATTATGGGCTCGCCGGAAATCTTCGTCGCGTTCCTCACCACCTACTGCGTCGGCAACCTGATTGGCTCCGCGCTCGCTAAACCGCTCACCGACTGGAAGTGCAAAGTCAGCATCTTCTGGTGGACCAACGCCGCGCTGGCGGTCGTCAGCGTGGCAATGTTCTTCGTGCCGATGAACGCGACCATCACCATGTTTGCCTTCATCTTCGCGATCGGCGTGCTGCACCAGCTGGTAACGCCCATCCAGTGGGTCATGATGTCCGACACCGTCGACTACGGCGAATGGACCAACGGCAAGCGTCTTACCGGCATCAGCTTTGCGGGCACGCTGTTCGTGCTGAAGCTGGGCCTGGCGCTGGGCGGCGCGATGATTGGCTGGCTGCTGGCCGGTGGCGGTTATGACGCCGCGGCTAAAACCCAGAACGGCGCGACCATCAGCATCATTATCGGCCTGTTTACGCTGGCGCCGGCGGTCTGCTACGTGCTGAGCGCCATCATCGCGAAACGCTACTACACGCTGAAAACCCCCTTCCTGACCAAAATAATGGGCGAGCTGGCGCAGGGCGCGCGGCGTAACCAGCAGGCGTTTGAGGATCTGCCGGTCAGCAAAGAATTACAGAACTAAGAGGACGAAAGTATGAAAATCAGTGATGGAAACTGGCTTATTCAACCGGGCCTGAACGTGACCTATCCGGTACAGGTATTTGATGTCGAACAGCAGGGCAATGACCTGGTGGTTTACGTGGCGCCACGCGACGTGCGTGAACGTGCCTGGCAGCTTGATACATTGATGTTCACGGTTCGCCTGTTTGCCCCACGGGAAGGCATTGTCGGGGTGCGTATCGAGCATTTCCAGGGCGCGCTGAATAATGGCCCGCATTACCCGCTCAACGTGCTGAAAGACACAAAGGTTGAGATTGAAAACAATGCGGAATTTGCGGAGCTGAAAAGCGGCAACGTCAGCGTGCGCGTCACCAAAGGTGAGTTCTGGGCGCTGGACTTCCTGCGTAACGGGCAGCGCATTACCGGCAGCCAGTTGAAAAATAATGGCTACGTGCAGGACAGCAACACCGATCGCAATTACCTTTTCGAACGCCTGGATCTGGGCGTAGGCGAGACGGTCTACGGCCTCGGCGAGCGCTTCACCGCGCTGGTACGCAACGGTCAGACGGTGGATACCTGGAACCGTGACGGTGGCACCAGCACCGAACAATCCTACAAAAACATTCCATTCTATCTGACGAACCGCGGCTACGGCGTGCTGGTGAATCACCCGGAAAACGTGTCGTTTGAAGTTGGCTCCGAGAAAGTCTCCAAGGTGCAGTTCAGCGTGGAAGGCGAGTCACTGGAATATTTCGTGATCGACGGCCCAACGCCGAAAGAGGTGCTGAACCGCTATACGCAGTTCACCGGTCGTCCGGCGCTGCCGCCTGCGTGGTCGTTCGGCCTGTGGCTGACCACCTCGTTCACCACCAACTACGACGAAGCCACGGTAAACAGCTTTATCGACGGTATGGCCGAGCGCGATCTGCCGCTGCACGTCTTCCACTTCGACTGCTTCTGGATGAAAGCCTTCCAGTGGTGTGACTTCGAGTGGGACCCGGTGACCTTCCCGGATCCGGAAGGCATGATCCGCCGCCTGAAAGCGAAAGGGCTGAAGGTCTGCGTGTGGATAAACCCGTATATCGGCCAGAAATCACCTGTCTTCCAGGAGCTGAAAGAGAAGGGCTACCTGCTCAAGCGCCTGGACGGTTCTCTGTGGCAGTGGGACAAATGGCAGCCGGGGCTGGCGATTTATGACTTCACTAATCCGGAAGCGTGCCGGTGGTATGCCGACAAGCTGAAAGGCCTGGTGGATATCGGCGTGGACTGCTTCAAGACTGATTTCGGCGAGCGTATCCCGACCGACGTGCAGTGGTTTGACGGCTCAGACCCGCAGAAAATGCACAACCATTACGCCTACATCTACAACGAGCTGGTGTGGAACGTGCTGAAAGAGACGGTGGGCATCGATGAGGCGGTGCTGTTTGCCCGATCTGCATCCGTTGGTGCGCAACAGTTTCCGGTGCACTGGGGCGGTGACTGCTACGCCAACTACGAATCGATGGCGGAAAGCCTGCGCGGTGGACTGTCGATTGGCCTGTCGGGGTTTGGTTTCTGGAGCCACGATATCGGCGGATTTGAAAATACCGCCCCGGCGCATGTCTATAAACGCTGGTGCGCGTTCGGGCTGTTCTCCAGCCACAGCCGCCTGCACGGCAGTAAATCCTACCGTGTACCCTGGGCGTACGATGATGCGTCCTGCGACGTGGTTCGCCACTTCACCCAGTTGAAATGCCTGATGATGCCGTACCTGTACCGCCAGGCGGCGCTGGCTCGCGAGTTCGGTACGCCGATGCTGCGCGCGATGATGCTGGAGTTTCCGGACGATCCGGCCTGTGATTACCTGGACCGCCAGTACATGCTTGGGGATTCGGTTATGGTTGCGCCGGTGTTTTCAGAGACCGGTGACGTCCAGTTCTATCTGCCGGAAGGCCGCTGGACGCATCTGTGGCACAACGACGAAATCCAGGGTAGCCGCTGGCATAAGCAGCAGCATGATTTCCAGAGCCTGCCGGTCTATGTGCGTGATAACACGCTGCTGGCGCTCGGTAATAACAACCAAAAACCGGACTACGCGTGGAATGAGGGGACGGCATTCCAGCTGTTTAACCTTCGCGACGGCGCGACTACCGTCTGTGAAGTGCCTGCTGCGAATGGCGCAGTGGCCTTTGCGCTTACCGCCACCCGGCATGGCGATACCGTGACCATGAAGGGTGAAGGCGCGGCGCGGGACTGGTCAGTCTGTTTACGTAACGTGCAGAAAGTGAGCGGCGTGAGGGGCGGTACGCATGCTGGCAGCGAGTGGGGCACGGTGGTGAAAGCCGAGGGGAATGACCTGGTAGTTCACCTCTAATCCCTTCAACTTAACCCTCTGCCCAAAGGGCAGGGTTAAGGTTTACTCCCTCTCCCTTAGGGAGAGGGCTGGGGTGAGGGTGATGTCGACACCGCTCCCCCCGTCATCGTTTGTTGCACCTGCTGTTTATCCATATTAATCGCGTTGAGCTTCCCGCTTACCGTTGGCTTCAGCGGTGCATTGGCCTGCACACTCCCGCTGGCAGTCACGTGTACATTGCCGTCACCCGTAACGGGCAGCGCGGGCCAGCCCCAGTGTTGAACCACGTTTAACGGTACGCCACGCCCGTTAAGGCTTACCGTGGTTTGGCGCTGCGGAAGTTGTGAAACCGTCGCCGTCGCTTCCAGAATGCCTTTTTCGGTAAAGGCGCTCAGGTCGGTAATGTTCACCGTTGCTGAATTGGCGTTCAGCGCCAGCGATGGGCGACGAACATCCACGCGGTTAAAGGTGGCTGCCGCGCCGTTCAGCGTTGCGCTACCGCTCCAGACGCCCCACTGCCTGTCTTTAACCATTTGCAGGTTGGCGCCGTATCCATCAAGCGAGGTGATCTGCCACGGGAAGGTCGGGTCGATGTCTATGACCAGATTACGGCTCAGGCCAAACTTCTTCAGCGTAATGCTGTTCAGCCATTCTGGCAGCGGGTCCATCCACAGGGTTTTCCAGTTTTCTGGCAAGGTGTATTCCAGACCTGCGATAGCGGCATCGTCCAGCACCAGCGATCGCCCGTCGCGCAGCCAGTTACCGGAAGTGCGCACCATTCCTCCTTCCCAGCGAGAGGTAAACTGACGCAGGGCAATACCTTGTGGGGAGAACTCTGCATTCAGGATCGGGTCATACAGGTGCAGCGAGCCATAGATAAACTCGCTGGCATTCATGGATAAACGTCCCTCCTGGCTCTGCCAGTCTCCTTTGCTCAGCGTCAGGTTGCGCAGGCTGAGGTCAAGGTCTGTGACCGCCCAGTCCGGCCCTTGCAGGCGGGCATCGGTCACTTCCAGCCGGCCAATTTGCAAAGAGGGGATGGTGGTGAGCGGAGCGAAGAAATCCAACAGGGATTTGTCGCTCTGAAGACGGATCTCATTAAGCCGCATAGTGTCGATAACCCAACTGCCATCGGCATTGCGCAAAGCCGTACCCGTGAGCGAGCCGCGAGCCATGTCCGCGCCGATGGTGTTTAGCACGATCTCCTTGCCATTAAGCTGGCCCTGAATCAGCACGTTAGTCGCAGGCACGCCATTAAGGGTGAGCGAGCCGGCGCTCATCTCAATTTGCGCGTTTTTACCCAGCACGTTACCTGCTTCAGGCTGCCACGGGATGACGCCGCCCGTCACTTTTTGGGCGCTTAAATCCCACTCGGTGTTAGGGCTGTTAAACGCCATGTTGTTCAACTGCAGGCGATCGGCCTGGAGAGGTAGCGGTGCCGTCTGCGGAGAGAGGTTCAGCGTGCCGTCAAACAGGGTGATTGTGTCCATATGCAGTGGATCGGTCACCTGGCGGCTGCTTAACCCGATATCGACTTTTTTGGCAACCAGCGTGGCAGGTTTGCCGTCACGGCCAAACGTGACGTTCTCCAGAATGATGTGAGAAGGTGATGAAAAGCGGTGATCCATCAGGTCGAAACTGAGTTCGTAGTCGGTATTGACGGTGATCCAACTGCTGACCTGAGACGCACCCCAGCGTGTCTGGATCAAGATATAAAATGCCAGCAACACGATAAGCAGGGCTATCAGAAGACAGACAAGCAGCTTTCCAATAAATTTCATGGTCTTCCATCCCGTGAAACGCACATAAAGGAGTTATGCACGATTTATGCGCAATGCTCAAGGTGGGAATGGTGTAAAGAGATGTCACGGCAGGCATTGACTGCCTGCCGTGATGGGGATCAATTTTTTTCAGGCGGGAAAACGAGATTCAGTACGATAGCCGTGATCCCACCGGCAGCAATGCCGGAAGAGAGCAGGTTTTTCACCCAGTCCGGGGCAAACTGCAGGATCAGCGGCTGCTGAGAAACGCCCAGGCCAACCGCCAGAGACAGCGCGATAATCATAATCGCGCGGCGGTTCAGCGGTTCGCGAGAGACGATACGCACGCCAGAGGCTGCGATCGTCCCGAACATCACCAGCGTCGCGCCGCCCAGCACTGGTTCTGGAATGTGCTGCACAAAACCGCTTACCGCCGGGAACAGGCCGAGGACGATCAGCATCAGTGCCACCACAAAACCGACGTAGCGGCTGGCAACGCCGGTCAACTGGATCACCCCGTTGTTCTGGCCGAAGCAGGAGTTCGGGAAGGTGTTGAAGACCGCGGAGACAAACGAGTTCAGCCCGTTGGCCAGTACGCCGCCTTTCAGGCGCTTCATATACAGCGGCCCTGAAACGGGTTGTTCAGAGACATCGGACGTTGCCGTGATATCGCCGATCGTTTCCAGAGAGGTGATCATAAAGACCAGCATCAGCGGCAGCAGCAGACCCCAGTCAATGCCCAGCCCGTAGTACAACGGGGTAGGGACGGTGATCAGCGCGCCGTTGGTCGGCGCCGTGTTTTCCGGCAGCATGCCCAGCGCCCAGGCCAGCAGATAACCGGCTGCCATGGCGATCACTAGCGATGCCACGCGCAGGTAGGGGTTACGCTGGCGGTTAAGCAGAATAATGATGGCCAGCACGACGCCTGCCAGCAGCAGGTTTTTCGGTGCGCCGAAGGTATGGTCGCTCATCGCCGCATAGCCTCCGCCGATGGAGGTCAGACCCACCTGAATTAACGACAGGCCGATAATCATCACTACGACGCCGGAAACCAGCGGGGTGATCACACGGCGCGCCAGGTGCAGCACGCGGGAGATAACCATTTCCGTGCAGCTTGCCAGCATCAGCGTACCGAACAACGCCGCCATCATGGTCGGGACATCCGCACCGCCGGTTTTGAGGGCCGTTCCCCCCATGATCAGCGGAGCCACAAAGTTAAAACTGGTGCCCTGAATAGACAGCAACCCCGACCCTACCGGACCCCATGCTTTAATTTGAATAATAGAGGCCACGCCAGAGGCGAAGAGCGACATGCTGATGATGTGCTGAGTGTCCTGAGCCGGTAAGCCGAGCGCCTGGCAAATCAGCAACGCTGGAGTGATGACCGCGACAAACATTGCCAGAAGATGCTGACAGGCGGCGAACAAGGTCTGAGGCAGCGGTGGGCGGTCCTCAAGACGGTAAATCAGTTCGCTGTTATGCTTCTGCGCAATCGGTTGCGCATCAGAGGATTCTAAGGTGTTAACGGACATCGGCGGCAATCCCAGGGTGGAAAAGCGGGCATTTTATCTGACCAGATGGTAAAAGCAAACGTTTGCCAGCGAAAAATACGCGAATAGACCCCTTTGAGGTATGGCTTTTCCCGCGTCGATATCAGAAAGTCCCCTACACTATTTCAATAATGAGCTCATGAAGAGCGCAACTTATCCAGGGGAATGCGGCGTTAACAGGTTGCGTGCGCATAACAGGAGTGACTTATGATCCATCTCGATACCTTATCCACCCTTGTTGCCGCAACGCTGGTGCTTTTGCTCGGGCGCAAGCTGGTGCACAGCATTTCATTGCTGAAGAAATACACCATTCCGGAACCCGTCGCGGGCGGGCTGTTGGTGGCCATCGCGCTGCTGATATTGAAAAAGAGTATGGATCTCGAGCTTGAATTTGATATGTCGCTTCGGGACCCCCTGATGCTGGCTTTCTTTGCGACGATCGGCCTGAATGCGAACCTTGCCAGCCTGCGGGCAGGCGGTAAGGTACTGGGTGTTTTCCTGGCGGTGGTTATCGGGCTGTTGCTGATGCAAAACGTGATTGGTCTCAGCATGGCGTACCTGATGGGGCTGGACCCGATTATGGGCCTGCTCGCGGGCTCTGTGACATTGCTCGGCGGGCACGGAACGGGTGCGGCCTGGAGCGAGGTTTTTGTCGAGCAGTACGGCTTTGAGAATGCGATGGAAGTGGCGATGGCCTGCGCCACGTTTGGTCTGATTCTGGGCGGACTGTTGGGCGGGCCGGTGGCCCGTTATCTGGTGAAACACTCTCCTACGCCAGAGGGCATCCCCGATGATAAAGTCGCGCCGACCGCTTTTGAAAAACCGGATGCTGAACGGACGATCTCCTCGCTGGTGCTGATTGAAACCATCGCTTTAATCGCAATCTGCCTCACCGTCGGCAAAATGGTTGCGCAATGGCTGTCGGGGACGTTCCTGGAACTACCGACTTTCGTCTGCGTGCTGTTCGTGGGGGTGGTGCTGAGCAACGGGCTGGCGATGATGGGTTTCTATCGCGTTTTTGAGCGAGCCGTGTCGGTGATGGGTAACGTCTGCTTATCTCTTTTCCTGGCGATGGCGCTGATGAGCCTGAAGCTGTGGGAGCTGGCCTCGCTGGCACTCCCGATCTTTGCCATTCTGGCGGTACAAACCCTGTTCATGGCGTTTTACGCCATCTTTGTGACCTGGCGGGTGATGGGCAAAAATTACGATGCGGCCGTTCTGGCGGCAGGGCACTGTGGGTTTGGCCTGGGGGCAACGCCTACCGCGATAGCCAATATGCAGGCGATTACCGAGCGGTTCGGCCCGTCGCATATCGCGTTTCTGGTGGTACCGATGGTTGGGGCGTTCTTTATTGATATCGTGAATGCGGTGGTGATTAAGCTCTATCTGATGCTGCCTATGTTCAATTGACCCTCAGGCATTGGAATAGCGCTCGGTTTCTGGCATCCAGCGCTCAATCAACGCTGCCGCCTGTTCCGGGTAGCGTTCATGAATATGGCGGGCAAGACGCTGAACTTCGGGGATCATGGCCTGATCGCGCAGTAAATCAGCCACTTTGAATTCCGCATTCCCCGTCTGGCGCGTGCCCAGCAGTTCACCCGGCCCGCGGATCTCCAGGTCTTTTTGCGCAATGACAAAACCGTCGTTGCTGTCGCGCAACACCTGCAAACGCATCTGCGCCGTTTTAGATAACGGGGCTTTGTAGAGCAGCACGCAGTGGGAGGCGACCGCGCCGCGGCCGACGCGCCCGCGCAGCTGGTGGAGCTGGGCAAGGCCCAGACGCTCCGGGTTTTCGATGATCATCAGGCTGGAATTGGGGACGTCTACGCCCACTTCGATGACCGTCGTGGCAATCAGCAAATGTAACTCACCCTGCTTGAAGGCGTTCATTACCGCCTGTTTTTCGGCCGGTTTCATGCGTCCGTGTACCAGGCCAACGTTCAGCTCCGGCAGCGCCAGTTTTAACTCTTCCCAGGTGGCTTCTGCGGCCTGGGCTTCCAGTAGCTCGGACTCTTCAATCAGCGTGCATACCCAGTACGCCTGACGCCCTTCGTGGGTACAGGCGTTGCGTACGCGGTCAATAATATCGCTGCGGCGGGTATCTGGAATGGCAACCGTGGTGACAGGCGTTCGGCCTGGAGGCAGTTCATCAATGGTGGACGTATCCAAATCGGCATAGGCGGTCATCGCCAGCGTACGCGGGATAGGCGTAGCGGTCATGATCAACTGATGCGGGTGGAAGCCCTGTTGCAGCCCTTTTTCCCATAGCGCAAGACGCTGATGCACGCCGAAGCGGTGCTGTTCGTCGATAATCACCAGCGCGAGGCCGTTAAACTGCACCTGCTCCTGGAAGATGGCGTGCGTTCCGACGATCATCTGCACCTGGCCGTTGGCAATCGCATCCTGTTGCGCAAGGCGCGCTTTGCCCTTTTGCTTACCGGCGAGCCAGCCCACCTCAATGCCGAGGGGAGCGAACCAGCTGCGGAAGTTATTGGCGTGCTGCTCTGCCAGCAGCTCGGTCGGCGCCATCAACGCCACCTGTTTACCGTGCGCAATCGCCCGTAGGGCAGCCAGAGCGGCAACCAGTGTTTTACCTGAGCCGACATCGCCCTGCACCAGACGCATCATGGGTACATCAAGCGCCAGGTCGCGTTCAATTTCCGCCGTCACTCGTGCCTGTGCGGCGGTCGGTTTAAACGGCAGCGAGGCCAGCAGCTTATCTTTGAGCTCATCACGCGGGCTTAATGGCTGAGCATGAAAACGTTGTGCTCCGGCACGAAGTGCCAGCATGCTCAGGTTATGCGCCAATAATTCTTCAAGGATAAGCCGCCGCTGGGCGGGGTGTTGACCGCTTTCGAGATCGCTAAGCTGCAGCGATGGCGGTGGGCGGTGCAGGGTACGCATCGCTTCCGGCAGGCTCATCATTCCCTGCGCCAGTTCTGGCGGCAGCAGCTCGGTAATCGCGCAGGTGTCGAGCAGTTCAAGCGCCTGATCGGTGAGCTTACGCAGCGTCGCCTGCTTAATGCCTTCCGTTGTAGGATAGACCGGCGTCAGCGTTTCCTGCAGGTCTGGCGTGCTGAGATCGCCCTGCACGCGGTATTCCGGGTGAATCATTTCCGCACCGTATTTGCCGCGTTTGGCTTCGCCATACGCCAGCACCCTGCGGCCGGTCGCCAGGCTGTTTTTCATCGCCGCGCTGAAGTTGAAAAAGCGCATGGTCAGAATGCCGGTGCCGTCGCTGATCTGACAGGTCATCATCCGGCGTCCGCCGAAGGTAATGTTACAGTTCAGGACTTCGCCTTCAACGGTGGCGTAGATAGCGGGCAGGAGATCGCCAATTTTGTACAGCTGGGTGCGGTCTTCGTAACGCAGAGGGAGGTGGAGCAGGAGATCCTGTACGGTATGCAGGCCAATTTTTGCCAGTTTGCTGCTTTGCGCCGCGCCCACGCCTGTTAGCGTATTGAGCGGCACGGCATCCAGCAGGCGGCCTTTCATCTTTTACCCTGCGTACTGCATGATGGACCACCACTCGGCATCGGCTTCGATTTCGCCCTGCATATTGACGTGGGGATAAGGCAGTTGTTTCTGTTTAGCGACGCGGGCGAGCACCGGGTAGCCGCCCTCAAACAGCAGGCGCTGCTGTTCATCTTCAGGCAGCATGCTGTTGCTGCGCTTGTACATACCCGCGTTCTGACGCTGTCGCTGTGCTTCATACAGAATGAGCGCGGAGGCAACAGACACGTTCAGCGACTGCACCATACCGGTCATTGGGATAATGATGTCTTGATCCGCCAGATCCAGCGCTTCCTGTGAGATCCCCGTTTTCTCCTGACCCATTAAAATACAGGTTGGGCGGGTGTAGTCGATCTCGCGAAAATCGACGGCTTTATCGGACAGGTTGGTCGCAAGGATCTGCATGCCGCGGCCTTTCAGGTGCGATACGGCATCGTTAATCGTCTGGTGGTTTTTCACCGATACCCAGCTGTTACTGCCTGCGGCAGCGGAGACCATGTTGCGCATGCGGGAGCCGGGCCAGACGGCGTGCACTTCATGCACGCCTACGGCATCAGCGGTACGGACAATAGCAGAGACGTTATGAGGTTTATGAACCTGCTCCATGCAAACCGTCAGGTCAGGCTGACGCCTGGCGAGCATTTCGCAGATACGTGCATAACGTTGTGAATTCATAAAACTAATTTCGGTTACGGGTGACTTTGATAACGTCCGGCATCACGCGGATCTTACGCATAATGTTCGCCAGATGCACACGGTCACGGGCGGTCAGGCGAATGAAGGCGCTGTATACGCGGCCATCTTTTTCTTCCGTGTTCAGGCTCTGAATATTGGAAGAGGCCGTGTTGATCGCTGCCGTCAGGTTTGCCAGTGCGCCCTGGTGATTGAACATATCGACCTTAATTTCGGTGATAAATTCCTGCGCGGTCTCTTTGTCCCACTCAACCGCCATAAACTTCTCCGCTTCTTTTTGATAGCCGCGGATATTACGACAGGATTCATGGTGGATAACCAACCCCTTGCCTGGACTGACGTGCGCAATAATCGGGTCGCCAGGGATGGGGCGGCAACATTTTGCGAAGGTGATAAGCACCCCGTCAGCGCCTTTGATCGGCAGATGGCCGTGACCCGACGTGGTTGGCTGTGCGACAGAGGCATCGCCCTGTTGCAGGTTCTTCGCCACCACAACGCTCATGGCGTTGCCGAGGCCAATCTCTGCCAGCAGGTCGTCAAGCGAGGCGAGCTTCATGCGCTCCAGCTCGTGCTGGATGTTCTCTGGCGGGATCTCGGCAAGCTTGCGGCTGCCACCCAACGCATGGTTGAGCAGTCGACGACCGAGGCTGACGGAGTCATCACGCTTAAGGTTTTTCAGTAACTGACGGATTTTGGCGCGCGCTTTAGAACTCACGACAAAGTTCAGCCAGGCCGCGTTCGGACGTGCGCCCGGAGCGGTAATAATTTCCACCGTCTGGCCGCTGGAGAGCGGCTGGGACAGCGGGTAAGGCTGTCTGTCGACGCGTGCGCCCACACAGGCGTGACCGATATCGGTATGCACGGCGTAAGCGAAGTCGACCGGTGTTGCACCAGCAGGCAGCTCGACAATGCGCCCTTCTGGTGTGAAAACGTAAATCTCATCCGGGAAGAGATCGGATTTAACGCTCTCGATAAATTCAAACGAACTCCCCGCACTCTGCTGGAGTTCCAGCAAGCTCTGCATCCAGCGCTGAGCGCGGATTTGTGCCGTGGTACTGCTTTCGCCACCGTGCTCTTTATAAGCCCAGTGTGCTGCCACACCCATTTCCGCCATCTGGTCCATGTCTTCGGTGCGGATTTGCACCTCAACAGGCACGCCGTGAGGCCCGATCATCGAGGTGTGCAAAGATTGATAGCCGTTCGCTTTTGGAATGGCGATGTAATCTTTAACGCGACCAGGACGCGGTTTATACAGGCTGTGCATCTGACCCAGCACGCGATAGCAGGTGTCCGAGTCGTGGACGATCACGCGGAACGCGTAGATATCCATGATGGAGTGAAAACGCTGCTCTTTGAGCACCATTTTGCAGTAGATGGAGTACAGATGTTTTTCGCGACCGCTGACGCGGCACGGAATTCCCGCTTCCTGTAAACGCCCTTCGATTTCAGAGAGGATCTTTTGAATCATCTCTTTACGGTTGCCACGCGCGGCTTTCACTACCTCTTTAATCACGCGATAGCGGTTCGGGTATAACGCTTCAAAACCCAGCTCTTCCAGCTCGGTTTTAATGTGATGAATACCTAAACGGTGTGCCAGCGGGCTGTAGATTTCGAGAGTTTCACGGGCAATGCGGCGACGTTTGTCCGGGCGAAGTGAGCCCAGCGTACGCATGTTGTGGGTTCGGTCAGCGAGTTTGATGAGAATGACGCGGATATCCTGCACCATCGCCATAATCATCTTGCGGAAGTTTTCGGCTTGCGCCTCTTTCTTGTCGCGGAAATTCAGCTTATCAAGCTTAGACACCCCTTCCACCAGTTCGGCAACACTTTTGCCAAACAGCTGTTCCATGTCCTGGTAAGTGGCGGGGGTATCTTCGATCACGTCATGCAGCAGGGCGGCCATTAGCGTTTCATGGTCGAGTTTCATCTCGGCCAGAATGCAGGCTACCGCCACCGGGTGCGTGATATAGGGTTCACCGCTTGAACGTGTCTGGCCCTCGTGAGCGTCACGTGCAACGAGATACGCCTGCTGGAGACGCTTAATTTGGTCTTCCGGCAGGTAGTGTTGAATCAGCTGATTCAGGCTTTCAAACAGATACAAGGGCGACCCGCAGGTTTAATTAACGACGACCTTCAGCAATGGCGGTTACGGCCTGCAGTTCTGCGGCTTCCTGCTCTTGCTGTTCCTGGCGCTCACGCACGTCGAGGATCTGGTTGTTGATCAGACCTTCTTCGATTTCGCGAAGTGCAATAACGGTGGTTTTATCGTTTTCTTCCGGTACCAGCGGATCTTTTCCGCCTACCTGCATCTGACGAGCGCGACGCGCGGCGACCAGTACCAGGTCAAAACGGTTACCAATTTTCTCTACAGCGTCCTGAACAGTTACGCGTGCCATACTTAAAATGCTCCACAGGTGAAGAAATGACTGGGCATGATACTGAAAGTGGGTTCAGTCTGCCAACAGTTTGGTGATTAATGCGTCATGTCGCTGCTTCTGGCGGCTCATACGCAGGCGTTCTGCACGAAGAATGGTTTTGAGATCGCTTAACGCGGCATCAAAATCATCGTTCACAATAAGGTAATCATATTCCGCGTAATGGCTCATTTCTGCAACTGCCTGTTCCATACGCTTTGCAATCACTTCTTCGCTGTCCTGTCCGCGGCCACGCAGGCGGCGATCCAGCTCATCTTTCGACGGCGGCAAAATAAAGATACTGCGTGAGTCAGGCATTTTCTTGCGAATCTGCGCTGCACCCTGCCAGTCGATATCCAGGAACACATTCACACCGGTTGCCAGCACCTGCTCAATGGTTTCACGCGAGGTTCCGTAGTAGTTACCGAAAACTTCTGCGTGTTCAAGAAACGCGTCTCTGCCAATCATCGTTCTGAATTCGTCGTGATTCACAAAGAAATAGTGTTCACCGTGCACTTCACCCGGGCGCGGCTGGCGCGTGGTGTGAGAAACAGATACCTGCGTGTCGTACAACGGTTGGGTTTTTAACAGTGCCTGAATAAGGCTGGATTTACCCGCGCCACTAGGGGCAGAAACAATATAAAGCGTGCCTTGAGCCATGAGAGTCTTTTGTATGTGTTAGCGAAGAAGTCTTACATACGGGCTTATTATACACGTCGGCGCACCGTGACGTAGCCTTTGTCACACTTTTTCCCCTGGATTATTGAATTTTGCGTGCCGTTTTCAGGTTTTACGAGCGCTTTACAGCAATAAAAACAAATCCTGGATAACGCCTCGCAGAGTGCAAAGCTGCCGTTAGCATTGTTTTAAACGCCAGGTTATACCTCCTGCAACGTAAAGGAGGGGTAGCAATGTGGCGATGGATAAGCGGATTGATGCTGTTGTGGTGTGGGTCTGGAGTGGCGGTATGCCCGGTCTGGTCGCAGGCAAAAGCAGACAAAGAAATCTCGACGTTAAGTGCACAAATCAAGCGTTGGGATGATGCCTACTGGAAACTGGGGGTGAGTGAGATCAATGACGAGGTCTATGACCAGCTAAACGGCCGGTTAACGCAGTGGCAGCACTGTTTTGGCCGTGAGCTCCCAGGGGAAAAACACCCGGATATCGCGGGCAGTGTGAAACACCCGGTGGCCCATACTGGGGTACATAAAGTTGCCAGCAAAGAGGAACTTAGCCAATGGATGCGTACCCGACGCAATCTCTGGATTCAACCCAAAGTAGACGGTGTTGCGGTCACGCTGGTGTACCAGGATGGGAAGCTTACCCGAGCCATCAGCCGGGGTGATGGGTTAAAAGGTGAAGACTGGACCGCACAGGTTCGGTTAATTCCCTCGGTGCCTAAAAATCTCACCGGCTTGTTGGCGAATAGCGTGTTGCAGGGGGAACTGTTCTGGATGCGCGACGGCCATGTTCAGCGGCAAATGGGCGGCATGAATGCACGGGCGAAAGTCGCGGGCGCGATGATGCGACAAAAAGACAGCTCGTTTCTCAGGCAGATCGGGGTGTTTATCTGGGCCTGGCCTGATGGGCCGCAAGAGATGCCGCGCGTTTTGGCAGCACTGTCCAGCGAGGGATTTCCTCTGACCTCGCGCTACACCCTGCCGGTACAGACCGCCGATGCTGTCGAGAAACAGCGTTCAGCCTGGCAGACCACGTCGTTGCCCTTCGTCACGGATGGCATTGTGGTGCGCTCAACGGATGATGCCCCTGGTGAAAGTTGGTTACCCGGTGAGGGTAACTGGGTCGTTGCCTGGAAATATCAACCTGTCGCACAGGTTGCGGAGGTGAAGGATATTCAGTTTGCCGTTGGGCGCACTGGCAAGATATCCGTCGTGGCGACGCTGGAGCCTGTTCAACTGGATGATAAGCAGGTGCAGCGCGTGAGTCTGGGTTCGGTGGGGCGTTGGCAGAGGCTTGATATCGCTCCGGGCGATCAGGTACTGGTCAGCCTGGCCGGGCAGGGTATTCCTCGCCTCGACAAGGTTGTCTGGCGAGGCGCTGAGAGACAAAAACCGGAGCCTCCTTCCTCGCATTATCATGCGCTGACCTGTTTTTATGCCTCGCCGGACTGCATGGCGCAATTCTTTGCCCGGCTGACGTGGCTGAGTTCAAAGCAGGGGTTGGGGATTGAAGGGATTGGTGAGTCAGGCTGGCGGGCGCTCTATCAGGCCCATCATTTTGAACATATTTTTTCATGGATGTTGCTAACGCAGGCGCAGCTGCAGGCCACGCCGGGCTTTTCCCCTGCGCGCGGCCTGGAACTTTGGCATCGTTTTGACCTGGCGCGTAAACAGCCTTTCATCCGTTGGGTTATGGCGTTGGGGTTGCCGCTGACCCAGGCCTCGTTTAAGGCCGCAGGCTACCTGTCCTGGCAGGAAATTCGCGATCGCAAATCTGAAGGCTGGCAAGCGCTTCCCGGTACGGGCCAGGAAAAAGCGCGGCAGATCGTCGCGTTTATTCGCGACCCTGGAATTGCGGGCCTGGCATCCTGGTTAGGCAAGCAGGGCATTCAGGGTTTTTAGAGCGAATGGGCTTGTTATAACACCCCTCTGAAGGATGAATTCGTTAAGACATTAGTGGGCATCGTGGGTGTAGTGAAAAACAGGCAAGCCCAATTTTAAACGCAGTGCCAGTAAGCGCGCAGTGAACCCGAACAGGAGTGTGGCAATGACCACCGTGTCGTTGTTGGAGACATAATGCTGCAAAGCAACATAGAGCACGGCGGAGGCAAAGGCTATTCCGGCGTAAAGCTCTTTCTGGAAAACCAGAGGGATGCGTTTGCAGAACATATCGCGCAGAACACCGCCAAATACGCCGGTTACGACGGCAGCAATAATGGCAATGATGGGGCCTTCGCCCATATCCAATGCAATTTGTGCCCCGATAATGGAAAACACCACCAGACCCAAGGCATCAAGTACCAAGAACAGGCGGCGAAGGTGGGGCATTACGGGGGCCGCAATGGTGGTCAGTACCGCGGCGATGGCAACAATAACAACATACTCGGGATTTTTTACCCAACCCAGCGGATAGTGTCCCAGCAGGATATCACGTACCGATCCGCCTCCCAGTGCAGTGGCGGTGGCGATAATAGTGACACCAAAGGTATCCATGCGACGGCGTCCGGCGGCAAGCGCCCCGGTCATGGCTTCGGCAGTTATCCCGATCAGATATAGGACATGTAGCAGCATTTTTTCCCCCAGCTTTAAGGCAGACAGGGTAACGTTTTGTGCAGCCCCTCACGATTTAGATTTATTTGTGTGAAGGTATTTGCCATACTTTTTTTAATCATTGAGAGCATGTTTGATAGGGTTTTATGCATGTTTTGCTATTTGTTCACATTACATTTACTCAAGTAATGAGGCTGTGCATGCTTTAGCCGCTACTCGTTATGCGTAATGCCACCCTCGTATTGGGCGGTAATTCTCTTTGCGGTGGGATGAGCAGGAAACAAAAAAGCCACTGCTTCCAGTGGCCTTTACAATTTATTCGCGGGCGGTTACTCGATATTCTGGATCTGCTCGCGCATCTGCTCGATAAGAACCTTCAGCTCTATCGCAGAGTTGGTCACTTCAGAATTGATCGACTTCGACGCCAGGGTGTTCGACTCGCGGTTGAACTCCTGCATCATAAAGTCGAGGCGACGACCTACCGCTTCTTTCTTCTTAAGAATGTTGTAGGTTTCTTTGACGTGCGCTTCCAGACGATCCAGCTCTTCGGCCACATCAACGCGTTGCGCCATCAGCACCAGTTCTTGTTCCAGACGGTTGTTTTCCAGCTGGACTTCTGCTTCTTCCAGCTTAGAGACCAGGCGTTCACGTTGCCACTGCAGCACTTCCGGCATGTGGCTACGCACTTTAGCCACTTCGGTGCTAACACCTTCAAGGCGCTGCTCAATCAGGGCTTTCAGTGCCTGACCTTCAGTTTCGCGGGCGACGATAAAGTCATCCAGCGTGCCGTCGAGTGCGGCGAGAATTTCTGCGGTAATTGCGTCCAGATCCTGCTCGCCGGCGGCCATAACGCCAGGCCAGCGCAGAATATCAACCGGGTTAATTTCACCCTCATCGCTCTGCATTTTGACCCAGTTCGCCGCATTCACCAGCTGTTTTGCCAGTTTTTCATTGAGGATCAGTTCGCCCTGTGCGCTGGCATCAGGCTCAAAACGCAGATTACATTCCACTTTACCGCGTGTCAGACGAGTACGGATACGCTCACGCACCACAGGCTCCAGGCTACGGAACTGTTCCGGCATACGGAAATACGTTTCCAGATAACGTTGGTTTACCGAGCGCATCTCCCAGGTAGCGCTACCCCAGCTACCCTTGATTTCACGCCGGGCGTAGGCGGTCATACTGCGGATCATAGACTTTCCCGTTTTTATAGGTGAGATGGGGGGATTATAGCTTTCAGGGGCTTCACAGGATAGGAATAAGCGCCCTTTATCCGTATAATGCGCAGCCACATTCGTTTCAAGCCGGAGAATCCATCATGCGTCCATCAGGTCGTAGCGCCAACCAGGTGCGTCCCGTCACCCTGACCCGTAACTATACAAAACACGCTGAAGGCTCCGTGCTGGTTGAGTTTGGTGACACCAAAGTGCTGTGCACTGCCTCTATCGAAGAAGGCGTTCCTCGTTTCCTGAAAGGCCAGGGTCAGGGCTGGATCACCGCCGAGTACGGCATGCTGCCGCGTGCAACCCATACCCGTAACGCTCGTGAAGCGGCAAAGGGTAAGCAGGGCGGTCGTACCATGGAAATTCAGCGTCTCATCGCGCGTGCACTGCGTGCAGCCGTCGACCTGAAAATCCTCGGTGAATTTACTATCACCCTCGATTGTGACGTTATCCAGGCCGATGGCGGCACGCGTACGGCGTCGATTACCGGTGCGTGTGTTGCGCTGGCAGACGCCCTGAACAAGCTGGTTGCTGCCGGCAAGCTGAAAACCAACCCGATGAAAGGGATGGTTGCGGCGGTTTCCGTCGGTATCGTGAACGGTGAAGCGCTGTGCGATCTGGAATACGTTGAGGATTCCGCAGCCGAAACGGACATGAACGTGGTGATGACCGAAGACGGTCGCATCATCGAGGTGCAGGGTACGGCGGAAGGCGAGCCGTTCACCCATGAAGAGCTTCTTTCCCTGTTGGCCTTGGCCCGAGGGGGAATCGAATCCATTGTAACGACGCAGAAGGCGGCGTTAGAAAATTGATTTTAAAGGCGACTGATGAGTCGCCTTTTTTTTGTCCGTAGAAAAATAAAATGTCAGATGAGGAGTAAGCCCATGAAATCTTATCAGCGCCAGTTTATTGAGTTTGCGCTTAACAAGCAGGTACTTAAGTTTGGCGAATTTACGCTGAAATCCGGGCGTAAGAGCCCCTATTTCTTCAACGCCGGGCTGTTTAATACCGGGCGCGATCTGGCATTGTTAGGCCGTTTCTATGCCGAAGCGCTGGTGGATTCCGGGATTGATTTTGACCTGCTGTTTGGACCGGCCTATAAAGGCATTCCGATTGCCACCACCACGGCGGTTGCGCTGGCAGAGCACCACGATCGCGACGTGCCATACTGCTTTAACCGCAAAGAGGCCAAAACCCACGGTGAAGGCGGAAGCCTGGTCGGCAGCGCGCTGCAGGGCCGCATCATGCTGGTGGACGATGTGATTACCGCGGGCACGGCGATTCGCGAATCTATGGAGATTATCCAGGCCCACGGTGCGACACTTGCGGGCGTGCTGATTTCTCTGGACCGTCAGGAGCGTGGCCGCGGCGAAATCTCTGCCATTCAGGAAGTGGAGCGCGATTATGGCTGCAAAGTGACGTCGATCGTTACCCTGAAAGACCTGATTGCGTATCTGGAGGAGAAGCCAGAGATGGCAGACCATCTGGCGGCGGTGCGCGAGTATCGGGAAGCGTTCGGCGTGTAAATAAATAGCCCGGTGGCGCTACGCTCACCGGGTCTACATATTACTGTAGTTGTGCCGCAACCAGCGGCCAGCGCGCGTCAAAATCGTCCGTTGGGCTGTATTTGAATTCGCTACGCACAAAGCGAGAGAGCATACCTTCACAAAATGCCAGGATCTGGCTCGCCAGCAGCGTTTCATCGGTGTTGTAACCCTCGCCTTCACGCATTTTCTTCTCGCGCAGCACCTGGCGCAACTGTGCTTCAATACGCTCAAAAAGCTGGTTAATGCGCCCCTGCAGCCGGTCCTGTTCAAACATTAACGCGTGGCCGGTCAGGATACGGGTTAAGCCTGGGTTACGTTCGCCAAAGCCTAAAATCAACAGCACAATCAGACGCAGACGCGAGGTGGTGTCTTTTTCATCTTTCAGAATCAGGTTGATGCGCGTGATCAGGCTGTCTTCGATAAATTCGATCAGGCTGTCGAACATCCGGGTTTTACTCGGAAAATGACGATACAGCGCCGCCTCTGACACGCCCACGGAGGCAGCCAGTTTTGCGGTGGTGATGCGTTGACTGCCATCGCTGGATTCAAGCATCAGAGCCAGAGATTGAAGTATTTCTTCGCGACGATTCCTTTTCGCGGTTTGTTTTTCTGCCATGTTACAAAATACCCCTGAAAATAAGCACTGCCAGGCTGGCATCCACACAGCGACCGCAAACTACCGTTTGCGGTTTGTTATTGCATTATGACGCTGTGAGATGCGTATCTGTCGGGCGATTATTTGCGCCCGGAATGGCCGAAGCCGCCTTCGCCACGGTCGGTGGCGTCAAAGTCTGCCACCAGGTTAAATTCTGCCTGTACCACCGGTACAAAGACCATTTGCGCGATACGTTCGCCGGGTTCAATGGTGAAGCTGTCCTGACCACGGTTCCAGACGGACACCATCAGTTGACCCTGGTAGTCCGAATCGATCAGGCCGACCAGGTTGCCCAGCACGACGCCATGCTTATGGCCCAGGCCAGAACGTGGCAGGATCACCGCAGCGAGCGACGAATCAGCAATGTGAATGGCCAGACCGGTTGGGATCAGCGTTGTTGCTCCCGGAGCCAGTTCTACGGCGTCATCGAGACAGGCACGCAGGTCAAGACCGGCAGAGCCGGAGGTGGCATAGGTTGGTAGCGGAAATTGCTCTCCAACACGCGGGTCCAGAATCTTAACGTCGATTTTTTTCATCATAACGGGTAACGATCTCGTCCAGTAATTGTTGGCCCAGGAGTTCCTTGCGCTGAAGCGGTAAGATTTTATCTCCATCCTGCCAGAAAAGGTGCAATGCGTTGCTGTCGCTGTTAAACCCTTGTGTGGCCAGCGATACGTCGTTCGCGCAAATCAAATCGAGGTTTTTGCGGGTACGTTTTTGCCGGGCATATTCTTCCACATTATTCGTTTCTGCGGCAAACCCAACGACATAGGGACGATGGCTTTTTAGTGCGGCGACACCGGCAACGATATCCGGGTTTTTCACCATTTTTATTGTTAATTCATCGCCTTGCTTTTTAATTTTGGCGTCAGCAATCGTTTCTGCACGGTAATCAGCGACGGCCGCACAGCCGATAAATATCTGCTGGTTTTGCGCATGTGCTTGTACGGCGGCGTCCATTTCCAGCGCGGTGGTGACATCAATGCGCTGCACAAAAGGTGGCGTCGCTAATGACACGGGGCCGCTCACCAGCGTGACGTTTGCCCCGCGTTTTGCCGCCGCGGCCGCAATCGCGAAGCCCATCTTGCCGGAGCTGTGGTTGGTGATATACCGCACGGGGTCCAGCGGCTCGCGCGTAGGGCCCGCGGTAATCATGATGTTGAGATGTTGCAGATCGTTGACAGGCGAAAAATGGGCTGCGGCCATGTCGACGATAGTCAGTGGGTCCAGCATACGCCCTGGGCCGATATCGCCACAGGCCTGGCTACCGCTGTCCGGGCCCCAAATTAACAGGCCGCGCGAGGCCAGCGTCCCCAGATTGTGCTGGGTGGCGGCGTTGCGGTACATCTGCTGGTTCATCGCGGGAACAACGGCAACGGGCGCAGGGGTTGCCAGGCAAATGGTGGAGACCAGATCGTTCGCCATACCCGCTGCCACGCGCGCAATGAGATCTGCCGTGGCGGGGGCAAGGATAACCAGGTCCGCCCATTTGCCAAGCTCAATATGGCCCATTGCGGCTTCCGCCGCTGGGTCGAGCAGGCTGTCAGATACTGGGTATCCGGAAACGGCCTGCAGGCTCAAAGGGGTGATAAAGGCTTTGCCACCTTCGGTTATCGCGACCCGCACGTCGGCTCCGCGTTCACGCAGGCGGCGTACGAGTTCAGGCGTTTTATAGGCGGCAATACCGCCGCTCACGCCGAGAACGATTTTTTTACCGGCCAGGCTCATCATGATTCTTTCCTGTTGGGTTTCACCAGAGAGCGGGCATTTTATCACAATCCCAAAAACGGGGGCATTTTGTCCGTTATCCACTTTGCGAGGCGGTACGCAAGAACGAAAAGTGTGAGTCGAGGGCGTAGTTGCCCTGTGGCAACATACTGGCAAACTGAAGGAGACAGGGCATGGAAGAGTCTGAACGGCTGCTACCGCGAGAAAAATTGCTGCGTAATGGCATCACGTCGCTAAAGGATGATGAGCTACTGGCGCTGTTTTTGCGTACCGGGACGCCGGGGAAAACGGTCTTTACGCTGGCAAAAGAGCTGATCCACCATTTTGGGTCACTGCATGGTTTACTGACGGCCGAACTGGCGGAATTCAAACATGTTGGGGGTATTGGTGTTGCCAAATTTGCTCAACTGAAGGGTATCGCTGAGCTGGCTCGCCGTTTTTATATTGTCCGCATGCAGGAAGAAGACCCCATACTCACGCCTCATATGACGCATGAATTCGTGCAAAGCCAGCTGGCAGATGCAGAACGCGAGATCTTTATGGTGATCTTTCTGGATAACAAGAACCGGATACTGAAGCATTGCCACTTGTTTTCGGGAACATTGAGCCATGTTGAGGTACATCCGCGTGAAATTGTGCGGGAAGCGATAAAAGTGAATGCAGCCGGCGTGATCCTCGCGCATAATCACCCCTCTGGCTGTGCAGAACCGAGCAGAGCTGACAAAGAAATCACCGCACGCATTATCAAATGCTGTCAATTCATGGACATTCGTGTGCTGGACCATCTGATAATTGGCCGCGGAGAGTACATTTCTTTTGCAGAACATGGTTGGATTTAGACCATTTCTCGCGATCCATCGGGATCTTTGTCTGTTCGGGACTTGAGCACACCGCCGAGTCAGCGTATACTACGCCACCTTTGAGAATCTCGGGTTTGGCATTTGGGCCTGGCAATCGAGAGTTCACTTAGAACTATGCGATGACCGGGCTGTAAAGCCTGACGAGGCGCCGATACCCCATACGAAGCTCGAGCTAATTTGATTTTTGGAGAATAGACATGTCCCGAGTCTGCCAAGTTACTGGCAAGCGTCCGGTGACCGGTAACAACCGTTCCCACGCACTGAACGCGACTAAACGCCGTTTCCTGCCGAACCTGCACTCTCACCGTTTCTGGGTTGAGAGCGAGAAGCGTTTTGTCACCCTGCGTGTATCTGCTAAAGGTATGCGTGTTATTGATAAGAAAGGCATCGATACAGTTCTGTCCGAACTGCGTGCCCGTGGCGAAAAGTACTAAGTACTTAAAGAGGAAATAAATCATGGCTAAAGGTATTCGTGAGAAAATCAAGCTGGTTTCTTCTGCTGGTACAGGTCACTTCTACACCACCACGAAGAACAAACGTACTAAGCCGGAAAAACTGGAACTGAAAAAGTTCGATCCAGTTGTACGCCAGCACGTACTGTACAAAGAAGCTAAAATCAAATAATTTTAGTCTCCTTGTATTGAAAAACCCCGCAACTGCGGGGTTTTTTGCATTCTGAATCTTTCAACGGAGGAACCATGCCTGAATTACCTGAGGTAGAGACCAGCCGACGCGGTATTGAGCCCCATCTGGTCGGTGCGACCATTCTTCATGCTGTTGTTCGTAATGGCCGCCTCCGCTGGCCGGTTTCTGATGAGATCCACGCATTAAGTGATAAACCCGTTCTTAGCGTCCAGCGCCGTGCCAAGTATTTGTTGCTGGAACTGCCTGACGGCTGGATTATTATCCACCTGGGGATGTCCGGGAGCCTGCGCATCCTGACCGAAGAGCTGCCTGCAGAAAAGCATGATCACGTTGACCTGGTAATGAGCAACGGCAACGTACTGCGGTACACTGACCCACGGCGGTTTGGTGCATGGTTATGGACCAAAGAGCTTGAAGGACATAGCGTATTGGCCCATCTGGGGCCAGAGCCGCTCTCAGAGGCGTTTAACGCGGAATACCTAAAAGCGAAGTGCGCGAAAAAGAAAACCCCTATTAAGCCCTGGCTGATGGATAACAAGCTGGTGGTCGGCGTGGGCAATATCTATGCTAGCGAATCGCTATTCGCGGCCGGGATCCACCCCGATCGGCTGGCGTCTTCACTTTCGGCGCAGGAGTGTGAATTACTGGTCAGGGTGATTAAAGCGGTGCTCTTGCGTTCAATTGAACAGGGCGGTACCACGCTGAAGGATTTCCTGCAAAGCGACGGCAAGCCGGGGTATTTTGCCCAAGAGTTACAGGTGTATGGCCGTAAAGGCGAGCCGTGCAGGGTGTGCGGGACACCGATTATTGCAACGAAGCACGCCCAGCGCGCGACGTTCTATTGCCGTCAGTGCCAGAAATAGGGCTACTTAAGCTTTTCCATTAGCGCCTGATGGACATTCACCGGCAGGAAATGGGTCACATCGCCGTGATGGCGCGCCACCTCTTTCACCAGCGTCGAAGAGATAAACGACCACTCTTTCGACGGCATCAGGAATACGCTTTCCAGCTCCGGCATCAGATGACGATTCATGTGCGCCAGCTGCATTTCATACTCGAAGTCTGCTACCGCACGCAGGCCACGGATCAGAATATTGGCCTGCTGGGCGCGCGCGAAATTGGCCATCAGGTCACTAAAACCGACGACCTCAACATTCGACAGGTGTGAAATCGCATCGCTGGCAAGCCCAACGCGCTCGGGCAGATCGAACATCGGCTTCTTGCTGGGGCTGGCGGCAATCGCCAGAATCACCTTGTCGAACATGCACGCCGCACGGGTGATGATATCAAGATGACCGTTGGTGATCGGATCGAAGGTACCCGGATAAATCGCTTTTGTGCTCATGGCTCACGTTTTCTCTGAGTAGCCGCGGCAGAGCGCCCACAGCTCGGTGTATTTGTTAAAAGTATACTGGGCATTAACCACCGCCAGTAACCAGCCCTGTTTGCCATCCAGCACGCCACCACGCAGCAGCAGCGTTTTCAGAAACGCTCCCAGCGTATGGGTGAAGATTCCCGTTAACGTCGCCTTCTTGCCGCGCTGGTGACGCTCCTGTGCCCATGCGGTGGCATAGTTAAGCTGTTTACGCTGGAAGCTGGCGAAATCCCGGCAGGTCAGATGGAGCAAATCACCCGTCAGGGGGATAACCTGGGCATTATCGCAGGACAAGGATTCATGAACCAGATTGTCGTTGTACTGGTAGCGTTCGCGTTCATACAGGCGCATCACTCGGTCAGGATACCAGCCGCTGTGGCGCATAAACCGGCCAAGGAAGTAGTTACGCCGGGCGATGCTGTAAACCGCGCCAGGCTGGGGTGAGGCGAGCACGGCTTGAATGGTCTGCTTGAGTTCTGGCGTGATGCGCTCGTCGGTGTCGATCATCAGCACGTAATCGCCGGTTGCATACTCTTGTGCACGCTGGCGCTGGATGCCATAACCCTGCCAGTCGCTGTGGGTAAAGACCTTTACGCCAGCGGCACGCGCGACATCCAGCGTATTGTCCTCGCTACCCGAATCGAGGAGGACAATTTCGTCAGCCCAGGCGACAGAGGCCAGGCAGTCTGGAAGCAGGTCGGCGGCGTTTTTGGCGATCATCACGACCGACAGACGCGTTGACATTAGTGGCTCCGCTGAGGCAGATAAGGTTGCAGAAGTTGCAGCAGACGGGTCAGTGCGCCCTGGTTCTGGTGCAGCACTTCGACGGCATGGCGGCCGTACCACAGACGATAATCTTCGTCGGTCAGAAGAGTAGAGACTTCTTTCACCACAGAATCTGTATCGGTCACGGTAATCAAGCCATCGGCTTGCTGCAATTTAGCGCAGATATCTTTGAAGTTAAACGTATGCGGCCCCATCAGTACCGGAATGGCGTGCGCAGCGGGCTCCAGCGGGTTATGGCCGCCGCGTTCAACCAGGCTACCGCCGACGAAGGCGAGGTCAGCAATTCCATACAGCAGCATCAGTTCTCCCATGGTATCGCCAATGACGACCTGGGTGCTGGCGGAAGGGATCTCACCGCTGCTACGCAGGGTGAAGCTGAAACCGCCTTTCTGCACCATTTCACGTGCATCTTTAAAACGCTCTGGATGGCGTGGCACCAGGATCAGCAGCAGGTCCGGGAATTTTTCCAGCAGCTTACGATGCGCCTGCAGGATGATCTCTTCTTCGCCATCGTGTGTGCTGGTGGCAATCCAGACCTGGCGACGCGGCGCCCACTGGCGACGCAGCGTGATCGCACGGGCGGCGAGTTCAGGCGTGACGGAAATATCGAACTTCAGGCTGCCGGTAACCGCAAGCTGGTTGCGTTTCAGGCCCAGAGAGACAAAGCGCGCCGCGTCTTCTTCGTTCTGTGCGGCGATCAGCGTGATCCTGCTAAGCAGGCGGCGCATAAATTTGCCCAGCTTGCCGTAGCCTTTCGCAGAGCGCTCCGAGAGGCGAGCGTTGGCAATCACAAGCGGGATTTTACGGGTATGCAGGGCAGAAATCATGTTTGGCCACAGCTCGGTTTCCATTACGATCACCAGCTTCGGGCGAACGGTATTCAGGAAACGGTTCATGGCGCAGGGTAAGTCGTAAGGCAGATAGACGTGGTGAACATCTTTGCCGAATGCGGATAGCGCACGCTCAGAGCCAGTCGGTGTCATGGTTGTGACGGTGATCGGCAGTGACGGATAGCGGTGGCGCAGGGCGCGAACCAGCGGGATCGCCGCCAGTGTTTCACCAACAGAAACGGAATGCAGCAAAATACCGTCCGGGGCGACTTTATTGCGGCAGTAGCCATAGCGTTCAGCCCAGCGTTTTCGATACGCAGGCGCTTTACGGCTACGAAGCAACAGTCGCAGCCACACCAGTGGCTGAATGATGTAGAGAAGGGCGGTATACAACAATTCCAAGCGATTATCCGTTTTTTAGTTTCGGCGGGCAAATTCTAAGCATTTAGCGGTACTAAAGCTATCTCTTTGGCGCTGTTATCCCAGGGGTGCTGTCGAATTAGGCCAATCTGTCGATCTTGCCGCCAGACACAGGGTAATAGCGTTGTACACGTTTTCGACGGAAATCTGGCTGATACCTGCTTCTTCATCATCAGATATCAGCACCTGATGCAGGGCTATGTCCTGTATTGGCGCAGCACCATCAACATACATTTGCCCACCATATAAGCCAACGGTTGGTGTTTTTAGCGCTATCGCAACATGAAGCGGGCCTGTATCTCCCACGACCAGGCAGGCAAACCCTGAGATTTTTTCTGCCAACTGTATCAGATTAGTCGTTCCTGCAACGTTACGTACGCGTGCTTGCCCGGATGACAGGACATCAATGATACGTTGGTTAAGCTCTATTTCCGCATTTGCACCGATGAGTTCTATTTCAATATCAGGATATTGCGCTAAAAGCATTTCGATAACTTTAGCGAATTTTTCTACTGGCCAGCAGCGTTCGAGACTTGAGGCGCCTGCGTGAAAACCCACAACCCTCTTTTCCAGCTTTACTCGCGTGAAAGGTGCCGGAATAAACATATCTTTAGACGACATATCAATGCCAATCGAATTCAAAAGCTGGGCTTTTTGATCGATAAGATGAATATTACCCTGTTTTCGGTTATCAAAATGGGCGGATAAAAACGGTGCCAGCGAGAAGCTTTCCTTGCCCTGATAGTCGTTGTAATAAACATCCTTGAAGATATACGTTGAACGGCCTAGCGAGGCGGCAATGATATCGTAAGGTGTTCGGGAATGAAGAATAAAAGTCGCTTCAACCTTGTGCTGGCGCAAAAAATCGGCCAGCTTCAGCGTTCCATTTGCTTTTCCATTCCAGAAAAAAATATCACTGAAAAGGTCGCTTCCCGCCGCCAATACTGCGTTGCGGTGATTTATTACCAGCAGCAGCTTTGCATCAGGCCAACGTGCTTTGATGGCTCCAATTGCTGGTGTATTGAGGATGAAATCGCCCAGGGCTGTCGTCGAGAAGATAGCGATTGTTTTCAGATTATCTTCCGGGCAAAAGCGCGCGATTTTTTTAACGTTGTAGCCAGTCAGCTTCCATAACGTTAGGAGTACGCCTGCGGCTACCTGTTTTGCAACTTTGCTCATAACTCTCCGTAGTCGTTGAAGCCACGACTTTAGTACCTTTTTAATTATTTAGCTTTTTCTTTAAACGCAAATAACGGCGACCCAGGCGCCAGCGTAAGCGTAAATCGTGAGCGTTAGTCCAGATCAGCCGCCAAATCCCGCGCTCAAAAAACTCACGGATCAGCGTTTTTTGCTTTTCGACATCTTTCATTTCATCAATGGTATGGATAATGCCCAACCCTTCTTTTGCAATTTGCCAGCGGCAGGCTTTGATCCCACGACTTTTATCAAGATAACGCTTGTTGATGGCATCAAGCATCTCAAGAATTTTCATATAATGGTGCGCAGAGCGGATTAACGTATCGTCTGTATCAGGCTTATGCGATACCGACTCTGAATGTATGTAGTAATCGTAAAAAACTTGCTCTGTATACTGCACTCGCTCGGCGGCAAGCAAAACTTCAGTTGTCCATGGTATATCCTGATGCCGCAACCCCGGCTCAAAGGAGAAATTATTCTGGCGGATAAATGCGAGTCGATAAATGTTCAACCATGTCACATGCAGGAATTTGCGGGAGTCCAGCGCTTTTTTTAACCAGACGTGGCCGGGCAAAACAGGGGTAGATGAGAGTCTGCTGGTGGGGAAGATGGGTTGTGCATCCCGACGATCTTCATAGACATAACGTCCGTTGCAGGTGGCAACGTCAAGGGAGTTCTCTTCGGCCATGTTGAGCAACGTCGCGTACATGTTGGGATACAGGGTATCGTCGATGTCCGGAAACGTCACATATTTGCCAGATGCGACCGCCAGGCCGGTATTACGCGCCGCAGAAACACCCTGATTCGTCTGACTAATCACCTTCATTTTGCTGAATTTATTCTGCCACGCGTCAAGGATGACCAGACTGGAGTCGGTGGACCCATCGTTAACCATGATCAATTCGACCTCGTCCAGCTTTTGCTGCTCAATACACCTGAAGAAGGCATCGAGAAATTTCTCACCATTATATACAGCGGCTACGATGCTTAATAAAGGTGTATTGTTCATGTAAAACCTTCTAAATAGACAAGTAAATCATAAGTTTAAGCTTTCAATTTGCGATATTCTTCGCAAATTACGCTGACGTCAAAGCGTGCAAGCGAGTCGGTATCGATTACCGGCGGGTTATGATAGAGGGTTTGCATAGTCTGAGCCAGATCGTGGCTGTTCAGCTCGCTTAAGCCTCGTTGCAAATCACCCGTTAAAATTTCGACTGGCCCGCCTGGGCAGCGAGTACTGACTACTGCTGTTCCTAAAATGAGCGCTTCAACCAGCACATTGCCAAAACCTTCACTGTCAGAGCTGACAACCAGCAAACGTGCCTGTTTAATCCAGGGTAAAGGGTTAGTCTGGAATCCTTTGAAAAGCACTTTATCGCTAACGCCGAAATGTACTGCCAGCTTGCGCAGGCGAGCCTCTTGCTCGGGAGTGCCCTTTCCGAGTAATACCAGCGGTGCGTTAATCCCGCTTTCTGAATAGGCTTCAATCAGGCGATCGTGACGTTTTGCCGCATGGAAACGGCCAACGTGAATCAAATAATCTTCGCCCGCCATTTCACAGGGAGCCTGAGCGTTTTTGCGTATAGCATCCAGATCGAATGGATTATAGATCGTACAGATTTTTGCCGGCATTACGCCAAATGAATTGATAAGATCCTGCCCAACAGCGCGCGATACACCAACAATGCGTTGACGTTGGTAAACGCGTTTGATTTTTTTTCTTTTAATCCATCGGGATAGCCCGGTTTTATTGCCGAGGTAGGAGGCGGAGAACACACCGTGCAAGCAAAACCAGAGATTATGATTTTTCAGGTGCTTGCTGCGTGCGACGATTCGGTCGGTTTTATGCAAACTGGATAATACCAAATCGAATTTCCCTTCCTGCTCCGCTTTGATCACGGCGTTATCAAGCTGTGCAGCCCGACGCGATATCTCGGTGAGTTTACGCCATGGTGCCTGACATCGATCGACGATAACGTGGTAATCAAGCCCTTCCGGCAGGGGATAATCGCAAACAGCCCTGAGTGAAAATAGTGAAACGCGATCGCCCTGGCGGATAAAGTTTTCAGCCAGCGTCAACACCACTTTTTCCGCGCCGCCACCCGGAAGGCCATCAATGACGAGCAAAATTCTCATGCATTCTCCAGAAGTGCCTGATAAAAAGAGACCAACTCATTAGACAAGCGTTCAGATGTGCAGGGCATAATACGTGCTCTGGCGTGAAGAGCGAAGTCTGAATCTAATGCTCGCGAAGGCAAAGCCATCACGGCTTGCTGAAGTGCATTTATATCCAGCGCATCGCACACGTAACCGTTTATGTCCTGCTGGATAAACTCGGCTCCGCCGCAACCCGTACTGGTAATGACTGGCAGGCCACAAGCCATTGCTTCCAGTATCACGTTAGGAAAGGGATCGTAAAGGGTAGGTAATAGCAGGCCATCGGCCATCTGGTAAAACGGCAATGTTTCCTGTTGGACGCCAAAAAAGTGGATGCGATTTTCACAGCCTAGCTCTCTGGCGATCTGCTGATAGCGCTGCTGATCCTTATCTTTGCCTATGACCAAAAGGTGTCGATCGGTAGGTGCCACTGCCTGGATTGCTGCGCTTAGCCCTTTGCGTTCAAAACCGGAACCGACAAAGATTAGGAAACTCGCTTTTTCAGGAAGTTGCCACTTCTGTCGCAAGTCAACAAGCGTCTTCTCGGAAGAGGGCTGGAAACGCTGGCTATCAATGGCATTGTAAATCACCCGGATTTTATCTTCAGCAACGCCAAAATCCTCAATGATCTCGCGTTTGACCATCTCTGAATTGCAAATGACCCCCCGGAGCTCGCTTGCGAGATACATCTCTTTTTCCGCCGCTACTACATAGCGATGATAGCGATCGCTCAGCAGGCGTTTTTGCTGCCATGTGGGCAAAATACGAAAGCGTTGCTCAAGCCATCGCGAGTGTACGCCGTCGCCTGCACGATACAGATCGCAACCGGGTATACGCTCATGACTTTGAACAAGATCGAACTGCTCATTGTTCCACAATTTTCTGGCCGCATGAGCGAAACCGCGCTCACGGCTAATTCTGCCCCACTTCATAGGGTTACAGATGTGGATATGCCATTCAGGCTTAATCGGGCCATCCCACTCGCGTGTAATCACGTTAAGTTCAAGATTCTGCGTATCCAGCGCTTCAAGCGCGCGCGAAACGAAGCGTTCAGCACCGCCGTCGGGACGATATTTTTGTCTGACGATCGCCAAACGAGATTTATTCATGTAATAGCCTTTTCGCCGCGTCGATTACCGCGGAAGCGGGGATAAGATCCAGATAGCGTTCGTTGGTGCGGGTATCAATGTCATCGGGGTCGGGAAGTTGCCCGTAGTCCCCCGCCCAAATGATTTCACCTTTAGCTTTCCAGGGGTGCCAGAACGTCAGTTTAGAGGGGCCAAAGAGGGCGATAAGCGGCGTTTGCAAGGCCGCGGCCATGTGCATGGGAACTGAATCGACGCCTATAAATAACGATGCATGATCAATAAGCGCCGCCAGCTGGCGAAGCGTAAGCTGTCCAGCCAGTGAAAGCGTCTTGCCACTCTGACTAGAGGAAAGAATGGAATCGACCATCTGACGCTCTTTTTCGTCCGGGCCTGATGTCATCACAACGTAATGTCCTGTGTCGGTGAGAAACTTGACAACCTCACCCATTTTTTCCTCTCGCCAGCACTTAAAGAACCAGCGCGAAGTCGGTTGCACAACAACAAATCGTTTTACCTCTTTGGGCAGAAGAGAGTGGCAGAATAGCCAGTCTTCCTCTGCGTAAGCCATTGTGGCGGGGGCTGTACGGGTATCAATGCCCAGAGGAGAAAGAATCGATAAGTTTTGTTCTACGGTATGCAGGTTGGCGTGACTATCAGTTGAGACGAGACGGTTGTGACAGGCTTTCCACAGCGGATGATTACGTTTCGGGAAAGCAAAACCAATACGCTGTGGGGCACCGGTGAAGCGCGTAATGATGGCGCTGCGCCATTGATCGGCCAAATTGAGAACGAGATCATAACGTTGCTGGCGGAGCAGTGAGAGAAGCCGCCACTCCTGTTTGATTTGGAAACGAAATCCCTGTTTTTTCCAACTGCGGTCGATGGCATAAATCTGGTGGATTTCGGCGTAGGCTGACAACATGCTCCGGGTTTCTTCGTAGAGAAGAACGTCAACTTTCGCATCAGGATACCGTTCTTTCAGAGCATGAACTACCGGTGTGACCAGCAGCATATCCCCATGATGACGCAGTTTGATGACCAGAATACGTGAGGGGGTCATTGATTTTCCGGAGGATGTTTTTAAGGTCATGCTTAACTCTTCGCCTGAGGCCCAATTGTCAATTTTAGGTGATTAGGCTGACTGAGAAAAGCTTTGTGTTACCCTAGCATGGGTTAGCGTAACACTGTAAGGATGGTTCGAATGACTAAACCGGCGTTTCTGATCACAATTGATACAGAGGGGGATAACCTCTGGCAAAAGCACAGCAGTATCACCACCGAGAATGCGCGCTTTTTACCGCGTTTTCAGTCGCTCTGTGAAAAATACCATTTTAAACCGGTTTACCTGACCAACTACGAGATGGCCATCGATCCTTTTTACGTTGAGTTTGCGCGTGACGTCATCACTCGCGGAACAGGCGAAGTGGGGATGCACTTACATGCCTGGAATAGCCCGCCGGAAGTACCGCTCACGGATGATGATTGGCGCTATAAACCCTATTTGATTGAATACCCGGATGCGCAGATGCGGGAGAAGGTTGTGTTCATGACGCGCCTGCTTGAGGATACCTTCCAGACCAAAATGGTGAGCCACAGGGCAGGGCGTTGGGCATTTGATGAGCGTTACGCTCGCCTGCTGATGGAGTTAGGTTATCAGGTTGATTGTTCGGTGACACCAAAAGTGGATTGGCGTACTGCAAAAGGTGCTCCACAAGGAAAAGGGGGCACTGACTATCGTCATTTTCCACATCATGCCTACTTTATAAATGAGAACGATATCAGTAAACCAGGGCAATCTACCCTGCTCGAAGTGCCAATGAGTATCCAGCATAAGCATTCTGCGGTAATCAATCGGCTCAAACAGGGCTATGACCGCCTCAGGGGCAAAGTACGTTCGCCTTCGGTCAATTGGCTTCGTCCAGCAGGCGGGAATGTCGACACGATGAGGCGCGTTGTACAGCAGACGCTTGATCAGGGAAATGATTATGTTGAATACATGCTCCATTCATCCGAATACATGCCTGGTGGAAGCCCGACGTTTAAAACTGACGCTGAGATTGAAGGCCTTTATGACGACCTGGAGGTGTTGTTCAGTGCTCTGCATAAGCAGTGTGAGGGAATGACGCTGGCAGAGTATTACCAGCGTAAGACAAACGCATAAAATGCATTATTCAGCAAAATTGAGCCCCGCACGGGCGAACGCATTAATGACTTCGAGGGTATAGTTGTCCTCGTAGAAAGGTTCGATCGCCTGCTTAATCATATTGCCGTCGGGCAGAGTTTTTCCGTCAACAATTTCCTGAAGGCGCGCAACAAAGACTTCCGGGCGATCGGTGGGATAAAGATTGCCGTTGATTTCTTCTTTGATGATATCTGCGGGGCCGGTTTTGCAATTTGAACTTATGGCGTAAACGCCGTGAGCACTGGCCTCGGCTAATACCATGCAAAAACCTTCAAAATGAGAACTGCTAAGCAGGCAAGTCGTGGTCTTTAAGGTTTCACGGATGTAGGTCCAGGGTGATTTTTGCCATCCATGCCAGTAGATTCTGTCGTCAATGCCCAGTGATTTTGCCTGTTTCTGCAAGATTTCCACATCTGCGCCTGCACCAATCACATCCAGTGTCCATGTACCTTTTGTTTGCGCCAGCGCATCAAACAGCCCGCGCATATTCTTTTGTCCATCGGCAATGATCCTGCCGACATAAATGAAGCGTGACCCTTCCTGCGGCCGAGGAATGCAGACTGGGCTCCGGGCAACAGGATTATAAATGGTGGATATACGGTTGTTTACAATGCCCATTTCTGCCAGTTGTTCGCTAATTTCAGAGCAGATAGCGAGATGATAATCTGCACGCTTAACGTATTTGGCTTTATAAAGATTATGCGTCGAAAAATGCAGCCAAGAGAAAATGACCGGTTTATTTAGGGTAAATCGTCTGGCTATATTGCTGATGAAGCAGGAAAGCGTGTCCAGCGCAATCACCAGTTCAGGCTGCTCTTTTCGAATTAACCTGCGAAAAGAGTTTGCAAAAGATAAGCGCCTTATCTTGGTATTTTTAATACCAGAGGTGATACGGCAATGATGGCGGTCAGCGAGCCAGTCATCATTAACGACATTGTTACCTTCTTTAAAAAAGACAAATGAAATTTCAACGCCGGGGTGACGCGCACGGAGGAGACGGACAAGCGTGCTGCATACCGTTTCCATGCCACCGAGACCACTCAACTCATATCCGGTAATGATAATTTTATTTATCTTCATCTTCATTAACTCATTGTTATCTCAACCCTGAGCTCTCTGCTCAGGGGTATATGATTGGATTATTTTCCGGCGTTTATAGTACTGGCCTCTGCCGGGGGATGCTCTGTTCTCCCCAAAAATATCATCGCCGTCAGGAGACCGATAACATAAACAATCGAACCTTCTCTGCTGAAGAAAATGACATCGCTTAAGCCAAAGACGATCAGGCTAAGCGTCATTACCATCAATGCAGGGTTCCGATTTCGCCATGAGCACCACAAGAGGGAGAGATAAAAGAGTATGAGAGCACCAGCGCCGACGAAACCGCGCAGTGAATAGTTTTCAATTATCTCATTGTGCAGATGGATATTTGTAAAGACAACGGACCCGCTAAGAGAGGGATCTTTCGCTGCGAGGTTTTTTATCATGGCGCTACGTGCTTCAGCAGATTGACCAAAAGGGGCTGCGGAGCCTGTATCAACGCCAACCTGGAACATCGCAACGCGAGCCCCGACTGAAGTACGACTGTTGTTGCTGCTCTGGAGCTTTTGAAGATCACCTTGCAAAGCATGCAGGCGCTTTTCCAACGGTTGCTGGAAGGCATATATGGCAATGGCGAGTAAGCAGGATAGGCACAGAATCATTTTAATAAGATGCTGTTTTTTTACATTTTTATGGGTGAATGCCAAGAGCAGACACAGGATGGGGTAACTTAAAATCGCTGCGCGTGTGCCTGTGAATATTATTGCACTGAATGTTAGACCGATAGTAAAAACGAAGAGTAAATATCTGACCCAGCCGTGGCGATTCAGCACAGCATGGAGCATCAAAATATCAATGACAGTAATGATATAGGCCGCCATCGTTGCGCGATCGAAGCCAAGCTCTATGCGCTGATCTGAATGGAAATTGTACTGGTGGATCGCATACACGTTGGCTAAAACCCCGCCAACGATAAAAATTGCATCCAGGAGTAAGGGGTTGCGCTTGATACTGAAGTTAGAAAAAATAAAAATCAGCACGGCAAACAATAAAATAACTTTGCCAGATGTTTCATAGCTATTATATACATCCCAATAAGCTCCGTTATTTTTAAATAATGCTACCCATATGAGAATGGTGCTGGCAAGAAATAACGAAGCAATCATCGGAAAGGCATTTTTAACAGGCATTTTGATTTTTTTATAGCATATCAGCATGGCTAAAATAGCGACATAGCCAGCTGTATAAAAAATTTTCCGTGGGCGAGCGGAATCAAAAATAAGCAAATACTGCGATGCTAACATCATTAAAAAAGCAATAAAAAGCACTAAGTCAAGCGTGATCTTATTTTTTATTGTTTTCATCAATTATTTCCAGAATTGTCGAGTTAAATTCTTTAATGAAATTATTATAATCAAAATTTTCGGCAACATGTATAAATGCGTTTTCACGATAAGCCGCATAGCGGTCGCCAGCAATTGCGATAACCGCATTCGCAACGGCGTTATGATCTAATAACATTGGTTCTACCAGACCATCTTTTTCTGGCGAATAGACACAATGTGGAAAATTAACGTTAATACCTGTTAACGTCTGGTGCATTTCTGGAGAAACATCGGGGATGATGCCAACCCCGCATACGCCATCTTTAACCACTTCCGGCTGCCCATCAATCACAGGGAAAATCACCGGAACGCCATAAAACAGGGCTTCCATGCAGGAAAGTCCAAAAGGCTCGGTCACGGGTGTACTCAGATAAATATCAATATTATTAAAAAAATCACTCAGGTCATCTTTGAAACCTAAAAAATTAACGGTATCGGTGATGCCGAGTTTCTTGGCTAACTGGCGAAAATCTTCTTCATCAGGCCCTTTACCGGCGATATCAAGCGTTACGCTCATACCGCGATCCTGAAGCGTTTTTAAGGCCAGCAGCGCGACGCTGATGCCCTTCAATCCCACGAGGCGAGCGGCCACTCCAAGACGTAGAGGAGAGGTCAGGGTTTTATTGCCCTTTTTTATGCCCGGAGGAGGCAGGATTCGGTTAATCACCGTTTTAATCGGGCACTTGGGCGCAAATCTGAGCTCTATAATGCGCTTTGATGCTTTTGCAGCCGAAATACACCCGTCAAGCAGCGAGAAAAATGCTAAATTTTTCTTACTGAGCGCATAGCGCCATGAACAGCCATGATCGTAATAAATAACTTTCCCTCGCGACGGTTTTCCTGCAAAACCAGGGATCAGATCCCAGATAATCGTCGTATCGGGTTTTGCAAACCATAATTTTGTCTGTAGCGCGTATTTTCGCATAAAGACCGGATATTTCACCTTGACAGAATTTATGACTCTGTTTACAAAAATTATCTTCTTGCCGCTCAAATGTTGCTCAATTTCCGGGCCGATATTGTTACTGATACAAAAAATAATATCATCCGCTGAGGTTACATCATTGATATATTGCAGGAACAGACGCTCGACCCCCCCCATTTTAGCAAGGTTGATAATATGAAGCTTTCGCATCAAAAGGCTCCTGATCCTTTAATAAAATTATAAATTTCTTGGGGAGGAATATCAGACATTACGCCGCTTTTGGAAAGGAGATAATGCTGATTTTGCCCATATCCGCCAATCAACCCCGGGTCTGTTGGCCCGTAAAGCGTCACGTTTGGACGGTTCAATGCTGCGGTGAGATGGCTAAGACCAGTATCAACCGAAACTACATATATCGCATTAGCTAACTGGCGTGCAATGTTATCAAGGCTCATTCGCGGTAAAACCGTCACATTCTCGTAGCCTTCAGCGAGTCGTTTTGCACGTGCTTCTTCATGAGGTGCGCCCCATGGGAGTCGAATCTCAATATCATGGCTGGAAAACAGTTGAATGAGTGATTTCCAGTGGTCTTCGGGCCAGTGCTTATCATCGCGCGTTGTGGCATGCAGGAAGACCAGATACGGCTGGGCATGTTTATCAGCATCGCGCAGGAAATGCTGCGCAATCGCGTAATCGCCCTGTGTTTCAGGTTTCGCATATTCCAGGCTTTTAGCGAACAGTTCGCGGGTGCGTTCTACGGCGTGCTGTTGCTTCGCAATATGGTGACGGCGGTTATAGAACAGGCTTGCCAGCGGCTCGCGAGCCGTTTGCCAGTCCATACCGTGCTTTACGCCGTGTGCCAGCCTTGTCACCAGCGCGGCGCTTTTGACCAGTCCCTGCGCGTCGATTATGGCATCATAGCACTGGGCCTGTACCGCATCACGAAACGCTTTGCGTTCGGCTTTAATCGGCGCGGAGAACCACGCTTTTCGCCAGCGGCGGATAGCCACCGGGATCACGCGATCGACCGCTTCATGCCAGGTGGGGATCTGCGCGAAGCCTTCTTCCACCACCCAGTCAAAACGAATGCCGGGAATGGCCTGCATGGCGTCCGTCAGCGACGGCAGCGTATGCAGAACATCACCCATGGAGGAGGTTTTAACGATCAATACCCGCATTCGTTATCCTTTTTCGCTCAACAGCAGTTCGTTGAGTTCTTCGAGCACCCGCTCGGGCGTAATGTCGATCAGGCTTTGGTGGTAACCTTCCGCCGCATCACCTTTGCGCACCTTGTGGTAGCCAGTGATGAGACGAATAACCCGTGCCTTATGCGACAGCGGTGGCGTGAAGTCCGGGCTGCTTGGGCCATACAGCGCAACCAGCGGGCGGTTTAACGCTGCGGCGACGTGCATCAGGCCGGAGTCATTGGTGACCACGGCTTTACAGGCGGCAATCAGGATAACGGCCTGCTCCAGCTGGGTTTCTCCCGCCAGGTTACGGCACCATGCCTGCTGCTCATTGCTCAGCGTCGCGAGGATTTCGTTGCCCGCATCGTGATCCTTAGCGGAGCCGAACAGGACAATCTGGTAACCTTCGTCGATCAGCTGTTTTGCCAGTTCAGCGTAGTGGTAGTGCGGCCAACGCTTTGCCGGGCCGAACTCGGCGCCAGGACAAAAACCGATCATGGGACGTTCGGACGAAATCCCAAACGCGTTGCAGACCTGTGATTTCTCACCCTCGTGAACCTGAAGTTGAGGCCACAACAGCGGCTGCGGCAGATCTTTTGCGCTGCGCATCACGCCTTTGTCGTAGGCCAGCGCCACGTAGCGCTCGACCATCAGCGGCCAGGCGTCTTTATCCAGCACGCGTGCGTCATTCAGCAGGCCGTAGCGCATTTCGCCACGCCAGCCTGTACGATGCGGCACGCCCGCAAAGAAAGGCACCAGGGCAGATTTAAAGGAGTTAGGCAGCACGTAAGCGCGATCGTAACGCTTTTCGCGCAGGCTATGACCGAGTTTGCGACGTTCGCCGATTTCCAGCGCCCCGTGGCCGAGCGGCATTGGGATCGCCTCGTTAACTTCCGGCATACGCGACAACAACGGACGGCACCATGCCGGCGCCATCACGTCGATTATCGCCTGGGGATAGCGCGCCTTGAGCGTGCGATAGAGACTTTGCGACATCATCATGTCGCCCACCCATGACGGGCCGATCACCAGTATCTTCATGCTTAGTTCTTACGCGTCGCGGTTCAGCCAGGCCATGTATTCCGTTACGCCTTCGGCCACGGTCTTGAACGGCTTGTCGTAGCCCGCTTTACGCAGGTTGGTCATGTCAGCCTGTGTGAATGCCTGGTAGCGGCCTTTCAGTTTTTCCGGGAACGGAATGTACTCCAGGCTACCTTTCTTGTGGTATGCCAGAGCAGCATCAGCCACCGCCTGGAAGGATTCCGCGCGACCGGTACCGAGGTTGAAGATGCCGGATACGCCGTTTTCCCAGAACCACAGGTTGACGGCTGCAACGTCGCCCACGTAGACGAAGTCGCGCTTAAAGCCGTCGCTGCCTTCGAACAGTTTCGGGCTTTCGCCGTTGTTCAACTGGGTGTTCAGGTGGAATGCCACGCTCGCCATGCTGCCTTTGTGGCCTTCACGCGGCCCGTAGACGTTGAAGTAGCGGAAGCCCACAATCTGGGAGTTTGCTTCTGGCAGCACCTGGCGCACATATTCGTCGAACAGGAATTTGGAGTAGCCGTAGACGTTCAGCGGCTGCTCATATTCACGCGATTCGATGAAGTCTGAAGTGCGGCCGCCGTAAGTGGCTGCGGATGAGGCATACAGGAACGGAATTTCACGCTCCAGGCAGTAATGCAGGATCTCTTTAGAGTACTGATAGTTGTTGTCCATCATGTACTTGCCGTCCCACTCGGTGGTTGAGGAGCAGGCGCCTTCATGGAAAATGGCTTCGATCTCGCCGAACTCTTCACCTGCCATAATCTGGATAAGGAAGTCTTCTTTATCCATGTAGTCAGCGATGTTCAGATCCACCAGGTTTACAAACTTGGTGCCGTCTTTCAGGTTGTCCACCACCAGGATGTCGGTGATGCCTTTGTCATTGAGGGCCTTAATAATATTGCTGCCGATAAAGCCCGCGCCGCCGGTAACGATGATCATAACTGTAACCTTTGAAGTGTTGAGCCCGGGGACAATCCCGGACGCTAATATCTTTATCATATCATCACAATGCCCTGGCTTCAGCCATTCACCGATATGCAGCAGGGGTACACGTGATTTATGCTGCAAAAACGACAAGAGATAATGTGTCATCTCGTCATGAAGTATAGGTTTGGGTAATATGTGCCGAAATTTGCCGAGTCTGGAGAATTGCAATGCGTGGTGATTTTTACAAACAGTTAAACAGCGACCTCGACACCGCACGTGCGGAAGGGTTGTTCAAAGAAGAGCGTATTATCACGTCTGCTCAGCAGGCGGACATCACCGTTGCTGACGGCAGCCATGTGATCAACTTTTGTGCGAACAACTACTTAGGCCTTGCGAATCACCCTGAGCTGATTGCCGCTGCCAAAAACGGCATGGATACCCATGGTTTCGGTATGGCCTCCGTGCGCTTTATTTGCGGTACGCAGGACAGCCACAAGCAGCTTGAGAAAAAGCTGGCGAGCTTCCTCGGAATGGAAGATGCGATTCTGTACTCCTCGTGCTTCGACGCCAACGGCGGTCTGTTTGAGACCCTGCTGGGCGCAGAAGATGCGATTATCTCCGATGCCCTGAACCATGCCTCCATCATCGACGGCGTGCGTCTGTGTAAAGCGAAGCGTTTCCGCTATGCCAATAACGACATGGCTGAACTGGAAGCTCGCCTGAAAGAAGCGCGTGAAGCCGGTGCTCGCCACGTCCTTATCGCCACCGACGGTGTGTTCTCGATGGATGGCGTGATTGCCAACCTGAAAGGCGTATGTGACCTGGCCGATAAATACGACGCGCTGGTGATGGTCGATGACTCTCACGCGGTTGGTTTTGTGGGCGAAAATGGCCGTGGTTCTCACGAATATTGCGATGTGATGGGTCGTGTGGACATCATCACCGGTACGCTGGGCAAAGCGCTTGGCGGCGCGTCTGGCGGCTACACCGCGGCGCGCAAAGAGGTGGTTGAGTGGCTGCGCCAGCGCTCTCGCCCTTACCTGTTCTCCAACTCTCTGGCACCGGCCATTGTCTCTGCGTCCATCAAAGTGCTTGAGATGGTGGAATCTGGCGCGGAACTGCGCGACCGTCTGTGGTCCAACGCCCGTCTGTTCCGTGAGAAAATGAGCGCGGCAGGTTTCACCCTCGCAGGGGCTGACCATGCGATTATCCCCGTGATGCTGGGCGACGCCGTGGTTGCACAGAACTTTGCCCGCGAGCTGCAAAAAGAAGGCATTTACGTTACCGGGTTCTTTTTCCCGGTAGTACCAAAAGGTCAGGCGCGTATCCGCACCCAGATGTCTGCGGCGCATTCGCCTGAACAAATTGAACGTGCGGTGGAAGCCTTTACCCGCATCGGCAAACAGCTGGGCGTAATTGCCTGAGGACGTGTGATGAAAGCGTTATCCAAACTGAAAGCGGAAGAAGGGATTTGGATGACTGACGTGCCGGAGCCGGAAGTCGGTCATAACGATCTGTTAATCAAAATTCGTAAAACAGCCATCTGCGGTACTGACGTTCACATCTATAACTGGGATCAGTGGTCGCAGAAAACGATTCCGGTACCGATGGTTGTCGGTCATGAATATGTCGGCGAAGTGGTTGGTATTGGTCAGGAAGTGAAAGGTTTTAAAATTGGCGACCGCGTGTCCGGCGAAGGCCATATTACCTGTGGTCACTGCCGCAACTGTCGCGGTGGCCGCACGCACCTGTGCCGTAACACCGTTGGTGTGGGCGTCAACCGCCCTGGCTGTTTCGCTGAATACCTCGTTATCCCGGCATTCAACGCGTTCAAAATCCCGGACAACATCTCTGACGATCTGGCGTCCATCTTTGACCCGTTCGGCAACGCGGTACACACGGCGCTCTCCTTCGACCTGGTGGGTGAAGACGTGCTGGTTTCTGGCGCGGGCCCAATTGGCATCATGGCGGCTGCGGTTGCAAAACATGTGGGTGCGCGCAACGTCGTGATTACCGATGTGAATGAGTATCGCCTGTCGCTGGCGCGTAAAATGGGCGTGACCCGCGCGGTAGATGTCTCCAAAGAGAATCTTAACGACGTGATGGCAGAGCTGGGCATGACCGAAGGGTTTGACGTTGGCCTGGAGATGTCCGGTGCGCCGCCGGCGTTCCGTACCATGCTCGACACCATGAACCACGGTGGCCGTATCGCGATGCTGGGTATTCCACCTTCAGATATGTCCATCGACTGGAACAAAGTGATCTTCAAAGGGCTGTTCATCAAAGGCATTTATGGCCGTGAGATGTTCGAGACCTGGTACAAAATGGCTGCGCTGATCCAGTCTGGTCTGGATCTGACGCCAATCATTACGCATCATTTCTCCATCGATGATTTCCAGCAGGGCTTCGATGCAATGCGTTCCGGTAAGTCCGGGAAAGTTATTCTGAGCTGGGATTAACAGAGAAAGCGCCTGCGGGCGCTTTTTTTTGGGCTGGTTCACGGCTCTTATATTCGCAATCGGATTATTTTTTTCGTCGCTTTTTTATCCACACACTATTAAAGTCTGTTGAACATTCGTTTACTTTTTCAGCGCCTACGTTCAAGCTCACCGTTTGTTTATTGACTCTCAATTCTGCGCGTTTGCTGCCTGAGGTGATCCCTCCGCTCCTGACAGTGGCTGATGATGTTGTTGTCGTGGATTCCGGAAGTACGGATACCACACGTGAGATTTGCGGCGAGCATGGACTTTCCCTTCACCATCACCCCTATGCGATGCACGGCGCGCAGATGAACCATGCCATCGAGTTGGCGGCCCATGACTGGGTGTTGTGTATGGATATCGATGAGATCCTGGATGCAGAAACCGTCGATTTTATCCTTGCGCTGAAAGCAGGTGATGAACCTTCCCCGAAGCACGCCTGGCGTATGGCTCGCTATTGGCATGTACTGGGGCAGGAGGTGCAAACCCTTTACCCCGTATCCTCACCTGATTTTCCGGTTCGGTGGTTTAATCGTACCCAAGCCAGGTTTAACCACCGCCCGGTGGACGACAAAGTGGAAGGTACGTTTATCGCCACAAAAATGCCTGGGCGCGTGCGGCACGACACGTTTTACACGCTGCATGAAGTGCTTAACAAACTGAACAGCTACACTACCCGGCTGGTCACATATCAGTATGTCTGTCCCTCTTTAGGGCGCGGCGTGTTCAGCGCCATCGGCGCATTCTTCAAATGGTATCTCTTTAGTGGTGCCTGGCGACAGGGGAAGGTGGGCGTCGTGACGGGGTGCTATGCCATCGCGTACAGTTTCCTGAAATATTTTAAAGCCTGGTATCGGCACCAGGAGAAAAAAGAGTCCGTTGCCAAAGGGCAAACGGACTCCCAGGTTGCTGAGTGAATGTTAGCCGATCAGGCTTTTTTACCCCATCCCTGCCACTGCTGCTGAACGTATTTCACCAGCGTGCTGTCGCCAATGCTTTCGCTAATGACGGAGAAGAAGCGGGTTGCGTAGACGGGCTCAAGCGGCTGTTTTGCTGAGCAGCGCTTCACGCCACGGAACGGGTTACGCGGCGCAGAAAGTACCGGTTTCTCCTGGTTTGGCGTTGAGGTATCTACCTGCGGTTCGTTTAGCAGATCGCTCGGACGCACCAGCGTGATATCGGAAGGCAGCGTCGGCAGCATTTGCTGTAAAACCCGTACGGTAGACGGATGCGGGTGGCCGATAGCAATCGCTGAACCATTGCGGCGGGCCAGCTGTACCGCGCGATTGAACTGCACGCGGATGTCCGCTTCGTTCTGGGTGTCATCCAGGAAAACCTTGCGCTTAATGACCTTCACACCCGTGCCCTGCGCAGCGCGCATGGCCTGGCTGTTGCCAATGGTCATGCTGTCGAGAAAATAGAGGTTATAGCGCTCCAGCGACTGCATCACTTTCAGCATACCGTACAGGTTGGACGTCATCGCGCTGCCCATATGATTGTTCAGGCCCACGGCAAACGGCACTTTGTTATAGGCGTCGCGGATGATGCGATCGATCTCATCGCTGCTCATATCCGGGCGCAGGGTGTCTTTTTCCAGCGGCTGTTTGCTAAGTGGGGCCATAGGCAGATGGATAAGCACCTGGTGTCCGCTGTTGTGGGCTTTGGTGGCCATCTCACGTGCATGTGGCGCATTAGGGAGGACGGCAACAGAGATGGCTGACGGCATAGCCAGCACCTGGTTTTCCGTTTGTGGGCGATAACCGAAGTCATCAATCACAATGGCGAGTTTACCTGCGTACACCGGTGCAGCCAGCGCCAGTACGCTGGCGACGGAGAGAACAATTCGACGAAATTGAAGCAAAACTTATCTTCCCAACCACGGCTGTGGATTGACCGCCTGACCCTGGCGACGAATTTCGAAATAGAGTGACGGGCGGCCCTGACCGCCACTGCTGCCCACAAGGGCGATGGGTTGGCCAGCGCGCACCTGCGTGCCGACGCTGACCAGTGCGCTCTGGTTGTAGCCGTAAAGGCTCATATCGCCTTTACCGTGTTCGACCACCACGACAAGCCCGTAACCCTGCAGCCAGTCGGCGAGGATCACACGGCCATCGGCAATGGCTTTTACTTCGCTACCTTCAGATGCACCGATAACGATCCCTTTCCAACGTAGCTCACCCTGCAGCTGTTCGCCATAGCGATGCAGGATTGAACCACGAACGGGCCAGAAAGCCTGGCCGCGAGGAGAGCCTAAACCGCCGGTACGCGACATCAGGGAACGTTCGCTTTCGCTTGGCTTATAGGTGGTGCCCTTACGCGAGGCTTCTTGCTGCTTATCGCGCACGGCCTGCGCCTCGCGCGCTTCTTTTTCGGCGCGCGCTTTAGCCGCCGCTTCTGCACGGGCGATGCTGTTGCGAAGCTTCGATTCGTTGGCGCGCATTTCGCTAAGCTGGCTCTGACCTTCCTGGATGGAGGACTCAAGGCCGGAAAGGGTTTTCTTACGCTCGTTGCGAGCCTGCTCAAGCTTCGCCTGCTGGGCTTGCTGTTCGTAAAGCAATGTTTGCTGCTGGCTCTGCTTTTCTTCCAGTTCCGCTTTTTGCGTGGTGACTTCTTCGCGGGTCTGCTTTAACTGGGCGATAGTCTCCTGACGCGCCTGGTTCAGGTAGCCAAAATAGGCCTGTAGACGCTGGCCGCGCTGGCTCTCTTCACCGCTAAGGATCAGCTGTAGCCCGGTATGTTCACCCTGGCGAAACGCGGCATCAAGCTGCGCGGCGAGGTTACGTTCCTGCGCATCGCGCTGACGTTCAAGTTTGGCAATCGACGCGTTCATGTCGTCGATCTGTTTATTCAACTGGGCAAGGGTATTTTGGGTTTCACGGAGCTTGCGTGCGGCGGCGGAGATCGCCTCTTCCTGCTGTTTGAGCTGGGCAAGAAGTGAGGAACGCTGCTGTTGTTGCTGGCGCACCGCGCGCTCTTTGGCGGCGATATCGGCCTGAATGGATTTCAGCTGGTCACGGTCATCCGCGTGGGCAGATGCGGCGCACAGCAATACGCCAGCGCTGAGTGCGCTGGCGCAAAGCAAAGGCCTGACTGATAACCTAAGCGGTTTCACGACCCATGTGATTGAAAAAATCGCCTTTCCCCTCATGGGGAGCGATTATTCCACGATGAACAGCGGCTTACCAGTCATCTCTTCAGGGATCGGCATGCCCATCAGCGTCAACATGGTTGGCGCGATGTCAGAAAGTTTGCCTCCTTCCACTGCTTTCAATGATTTATCACCAACATAAATCAGAGGAACAGGCAGGTTGGTATGCGCCGTGTGTGCCTGGCCGGTTGCCGGGTCGCGCATCTGTTCGGCGTTACCGTGATCGGCGGTGATCAGCAACTGGCCGCCAACGGACTCAACCGCTTTCGCGACCTGTTCAACACAGTGATCCAGTGCTTCAACCGCTTTAATCGCCGCATCCATCACACCGGTGTGGCCAACCATATCGCCATTCGGATAGTTACAGATGATGGTGTCGTATTTGCCGCTTTCGATTGCCGCAACCAGCTTTTCGGTCAGCTCGGCAGAGCTCATTTCTGGCTGCAGATCGTAGGTCGCCACTTTCGGCGAATTAATCAGAATGCGGTCTTCACCTTTGAACGGCTCTTCTACGCCGCCGTTAAAGAAGAAGGTCACGTGTGCATATTTCTCGGTTTCGGAGATACGCAGCTGCGTTTTGTCATTCTTCGCCATCCACTCACCGAGGGTGTTTGCCAGAGAGGCGGGTGGGTAAGCGCAAGGGGCGTTAATGTCTGCGGCGTATTCGGTCAACTGGATGAAGTCGAGCTTCACCACTTTCTTACGCGCGAAGCCGTCGAAATCGCTGTTCACGAATGCACGGGTAATTTCACGCGCACGGTCTGCACGGAAGTTCATGAAAATTAGCGTATCGCCGTCTTCCATTGCGGCTGCAGGCTGGCCTTCAGCACGGATAACGGTCGCTTTCACGAATTCGTCGTTTTCATCACGGGCGTAAGCCGCGGCCAGACCTTCAACGGCGGTGGCGAACTGGAATTCACCTTTTGCCAGCGTCATCAGATCGTAGGCTTGTTCAACGCGATCCCAACGGTTGTCGCGGTCCATGGCGTAGTATCGGCCAATGATAGACGCCACGCGGCCTTTGCCCAGTGCAGCAAATTTGTCTTCGAAGGCTTTCAGAGAATGTTCCGCACTGCGTGGAGGCGTATCGCGACCATCCAGGAAAGCGTGCAGATAGATTTTTTCCGCACCGCGTTCTGCTGCCAGTTCCACCATCGCCATGATGTGGTCTTCGTGGCTGTGTACGCCGCCCGCAGAGAGCAGGCCCATAATGTGCACCGCTTTGCCTGCGGCAACGGCGTTATCCACCGCACCAGACAGTACAGGGTTGGAGAAGAAGGTGCGTTCTTTGATTTCAACATCCAGACGGGTCAGATCCTGATACACGATACGGCCCGCGCCCAGGTTTACGTGACCGACTTCGGAGTTGCCCATTTGGCGATCCGGCAGACCCACTTCCAGGCCAGAGGCGTCAATCAGGGTGTGGGGACGTTTTGCCCACAGTGCATCCATAACCGGGGTTTTGGCGTTGAAAATGGCATTATCCTGCTGATCTTCACGGTAGCCATAGCCATCCAGAATCACCAGTACCATAGGTTTTTTAGAAACCGACATTGCGACAACCTCATGCTCAAGAGACAAAAAATTTGCGTAATTTTACTACAGCTGAATCGATAAAATAGCCGCAGAAGATCAAAGAA
>Ga0207713_1000094_pt1 | contig 146176 bp, 135 predicted proteins | sample KBSS64metaG_FD_184404 | JGI IMG/M metagenome (GOLD analysis project Ga0207713, IMG submission 184404) | Switchgrass rhizosphere microbial communities from Kellogg Biological Station, Michigan, USA - KBS S6-4 metaG (SPAdes) (version 2) | ecosystem: Host-associated > Plants > Roots > Rhizosphere... | reverse complement strand
GCCACCGTATCAAGGCCGCCAAGTGCCTGCCTTGATGCTTCTGGCGTTCTTGAGATCGAGCGCCGCCCGCGCGGCGCTTCGCGAGCAAGCTCTGCTCCTACATCTGTTTCGGGCCAGTTATGCCTGTGAGATCACCTCGACCGCCTTGTTTGTTCGCTACAAATCTCCAGTGAAAGAACAGGGCGGACCAGGTAATGGGCCAGACAAAACTGGCCCGAAACAAATGTGGGACCGGGCTTGCCCGGGAAGCGCCGCGCGGGCGGCGCTCGATCTCAAGGGCGCTAGAAAGCCCGAGACATGCGCCTGGAGGCCTTCATGCAATCTCCAGACATGCAGCCTCCATCCCCCCAAAAACCAAAAAGGGCAGGCCTACCGGCCCGCCCCTCCTTTCCCATCACCCCGCGCTACAAACTAGGAAACGCAAACTGCGAAGCCTCATGGCTGGCCCGCTGCGGCCAGCGCTGGGTGATCGCCTTGCGCCGGGTGTAGAACCGCACCCCGTCCGGGCCATACGCATGCAAGTCACCAAACAACGACCGCTTCCACCCGCCAAAGCTGTGGTAAGCCACCGGTACCGGCAACGGCACGTTCACGCCCACCATGCCTACCTCGATCTCGTCACAGAACAACCGCGCCGCTTCACCGTCACGGGTAAAGATGCAGGTGCCGTTGCCGTATTCGTGGTCATTGATTAGCGTCATCGCCGCTTCCAGGCTGTTCACCCGGACGATGCACAACACCGGGCCGAAGATCTCTTCCTTATAGATGCGCATCTCCGGGGTGACGTTATCGAACAGGCAGCCGCCCAGGAAGAACCCGTCTTCATTACCCGGTACGACCAGGCTACGGCCATCGACCACCAGTTTGGCGCCTGCCTGGACGCCGTCTTCGACGTAACCGGCGACCTTGTCACGGGCCTGGCCGGTGACCAGTGGGCCCATGTCCAGGCCACATGACGTGCCAGCGCCAATCTTCAGGGCCTTGATCTGCGGTACCAGCTTGGCCACCAGGGCGTCAGCCACCTGGTCACCCACGCACACGGCCACCGAGATGGCCATGCAGCGTTCGCCGCACGAACCATAAGCTGCGCCCATCAGCGCGCTGACGGCGTTGTCGAGGTCGGCGTCGGGCATCAGCACGGCGTGGTTCTTCGCGCCGCCCAGTGCCTGCACGCGTTTGCCGCGCTTGGTGCCTTCGCTGTAGATGTACTCGGCAATCGGCGTGGAGCCCACGAAGCTCAGGGCTTTGACTTCCGGTGCCTGGATCAGCGCGTCTACCGCTACCTTGTCGCCGTGCACCACGTTCAGTACGCCCGCCGGCAGGCCAGCTTCCAGCAGCAGTTGGGCAATGAATAGCGTGGAGCTTGGGTCGCGCTCCGACGGTTTGAGGATGAAGCAGTTACCGCAGGCGATGGCCAGTGGGTACATCCACAACGGCACCATGGCCGGGAAGTTGAACGGGGTGATGCCGGCGACCACGCCCAGGGGCTGGAAGTCGGACCAGGCGTCGATGTTCGGCCCTACGTTGCGGCTGTACTCGCCCTTGAGGATTTCCGGGGCGGCGCTGGCGTATTCGACGTTCTCGATGCCGCGTTTCAGTTCGCCGGCGGCGTCTTCCAGGGTCTTGCCGTGTTCTTCACTGATCAACTGCGAGATTTTCCCTTCGTTCTGCTCCAGCAACTGCTTGAAGCGGAACATCACCTGGGCACGCTTGGCCGGTGGGGTATTGCGCCACGCCGGGAAGGCAGCCTTGGCCGAATCGATGGCCTGCTGCACGGTTTGCAGGTCGGCGAGCTGGAGCTTGTGGATAACCTGGCCGGTGGACGGGTTGTAGACGTCGGCGGTGCGGTCGCCGCCGGAAACCAGGTCACCATTGATCAGGTGCTGAATGCTGCTCATGTAGGACTCCTGAGGAATGCGCTGAAGAGCGGGTAGGCCCGCTCTTCTTATATAGAAGGATCAGTCGATGGCGTTGATGGCCTGGCCAACCGCGTCGAACAGGCGGTCCAGGTCCTGGGCCTTGGCGTTGAAGGTTGGCCCGAACTGCAGGGTGTCACCGCCGAATCGTACATAGAAGCCGGCTTGCCACAGCTTCATCGAGGCCTCGTAGGGGCGCACGATGGCGTCGCCGTCACGCGGGGCCAGTTGAATGGCGCCGGCCAGGCCGAAGTTGCGGATGTCGACCACGTGCTTGCTGCCCTTGATGCCGTGCAGAACCTGCTCGAAGTGCGGTGCCAGTTCGGCGGCCTGTTGCACCAGGTTTTCCTTTTGCAGCAGGTCCAGCGCGGCCAGGCCAGCGGCGCAGGCCACCGGGTGCGCCGAGTAGGTGTAACCGTGGGGAAATTCCACGGCGTACTCGGGGGTGGGCTGGTTCATGAAGGTCTGGTAGATCTCGGTGCTGGCGATCACCGCACCCATGGGGATGGCGCCGTTGGTGACTTGCTTGGCGATGCACATCAGGTCCGGGGTGACGCCGAAGGTATCGGCACCGAACATGTTGCCGGTACGCCCGAAGCCGGTGATGACTTCGTCGAAGATCAGCAGAATGTTGTGCTGGGTGCAGATTTCGCGCAGGCGCTTGAGGTAGCCAACCGGTGGTGGCAGTACCCCGGCGGAACCGGCCATGGGCTCGACGATGACAGCGCCGATGTTCGAGGCGTCGTGCAGTTCGATCAGTTTCAGCAGCTCATCGGCCAGGGCGATACCGCCTTGCTCGGGGGCGCCCTTGGAGAAGGCGTTGGCGGCCAGCACAGTGTGCGGCAGGTGGTCGACGTCCATCAATTGGCCGAACATTTTGCGGTTGCCATTGACGCCGCCCAGGCTGGTGCCGGCGATGTTCACGCCGTGGTAGCCGCGGGCGCGGCCGATCAGCTTGGTCTTGGTGGCCTGGCCTTTCAGGCGCCAGTAGGCGCGCACGATCTTGACCGCAGTGTCGCAGCACTCGGAGCCGGAGTTGGTGTAGAACACGTGGTTCAGTTCACCCGGGGTCAACTCGGTGATTTTCTCGGCCAGCTGGAACGACAACGGATGGCCGTATTGGAAGGCTGGCGAGTAGTCGAGCACACCCAACTGGCGGGCCACGGCTTCCTGAATTTCCTTGCGGGTGTGGCCAGCGCCACAGGTCCACAGGCCCGACAGGCTGTCGTAGATCTTGCGGCCCTTGTCGTCGGTGAGGTAACTGCCCTCGGCTGCCACGATGATTCGCGGGTCGCGCTGGAAGCTTCTGTTCGCGGTGTAGGGCATCCAGTGGGCGTCCAGCTTCAACTGACTGGAGATTCCGTTAGGCGCGGTTTCCGGCATGTTCATCGTGCAAACCTCGATCGAGTGTTGAGGGGCGTTGTTGCAGCTACGTTGTCACGGCGCTAAAGTCTGAAAAACCCAACTCTTCTAATCTTTGGTTAGGCGATGACTAAACTATGAGCCGACGTCCCGATCCCCTGGCGCAGGTCAGCGATTTCGATATTCGCCTGCTGAAGATTTACCGCAGCGTGGTGGAATGCGGTGGTTTCTCTGCCGCCGAGAACGTGCTGGGCATTGGCCGCTCGGCGATCAGCCAGCAGATGAGCGACCTGGAGCAGCGCCTTGGCCTGCGCTTGTGCCAACGTGGCCGTGCCGGTTTTTCCCTGACCGAGGAAGGCCGCGAGGTGTACCACTCGGCGCTGCAACTGTTGAGCGCCATCGAGAGTTTCCGCACCGAAGTGAATGGCCTGCACCAGCACCTGCGCGGTGAGTTGAACATCGGCCTGACCGATAACCTGGTCACCCTGCCGCACATGCGCATTACCCACGCGCTGGCCCAGCTCAAGGACCGCGGCCCCGATGTGCGCATCCAGATCCGCATGATCGCCCCCAGCCAGGTGGAACAAGGTGTATTGGACGGCAGCCTGCACGTGGGCGTGGTACCCCAGGCCAGCCCGCTGTCGGGGCTGGAGTACGCGCCGCTGTACAGCGAACGTTCGCTGTTGTACTGCGCTGTCGGCCACCCGCTGTTCTACGCCGCCGATGCCGAACTGGACGATGAGCGCCTGAACCAGCAGGACGCCATCGCCCCGACCTTCCGCTTGCCTGCGCAGATCCAGGCCCATTACCAGGCGCTCCATTGCACCGCCAGTGCATCGGACCGCGAGGGCATGGCGTTTTTGATCCTGACGGGGCGCTTCATTGGCTACCTGCCCGACCACTACGCCAGCTTCTGGGTGCAGCAAGGCCGGTTGCGCGCCTTGAAACCCGCCGAGCGTTTCTATGACCTGAGCCTGTCCTGGGTAACCCGCAAAGGCAGGCGCCCACATTTGGTGCTGGAAAGCTTTCTGGAGAGCCTGGCGGCTACACGCTAGTGCACAAAGGGGCACGGCGCACCCTGTGATCGTCAAGCCGCCAGGCCGGAAAAATCCAGCAACCCACTGATCTGCAAGGGCTGCAGGTCAAACGCACATTTCAAACCTGAGCAGTTGGACAGCTTTTTGCAACAGGGAATGTCACCTGATACACGACCCTGTGCCGAGAGCCTCCCATGTCACCAGAATCATCGTCGCCCAACGAACTGATCTACGGCCTCAACGACCGCCCCAGCCCCATGGCCGCCGTGCTCGCCGCGCTGCAGCATGTGCTGGCCAGCTTCGTGGGCATCATCACCCCACCGTTGATCATCGGGTCGGCCCTGGGCCTGACCGAGCACCTGCCCTACCTGATCAGCATGGCGTTGATGGTCTCGGGCATCGGTACCTTCATTCAGGCCCGCCGGCCCTTCGGTATCGGTGCCGGGATGATCTGCTTGCAGGGCACCAGCTTCGCCTTCCTCGGGGCCGTGTTGTCCGCCGGGTTCATGGTCAAGCAACGTGGCGGCGGCCCGGAAGACATCATGGCGATGATTTTCGGTGTGTGCTTCTTCGGCGCGGCGGTGCAGATCGTGCTCAGCCGCTTCATCGGCCAGTTGCGCCGGGTGATCACACCGCTGGTGACCGGCATCGTCATTACCCTGATCGGCATCAGCCTGATCAAGGTGGGCATGACCGACCTGGGCGGGGGCTTCAACGCGCCGGACTATGGCGCCCCCGGCAACCTGGCGCTGGGTGCGTTCGTGTTGCTGGTGATCATTTTGCTCAACCGCTCCAGCACGCCGTGGGTACGGCTGTCGGCGATCATCATCGGCCTGGCGGTGGGCTGCATCGCCGCCTGGTTCAGCGGCAAGCTGGTGCCCCAGGCCCTGCCCGCCCTGCCGCTGGTAAGCCTGCCGGTACCCTTCAAATTCGGTTTCAATTTCGACTGGGCAGCCTTCTTTCCGGTGGCACTGATCTACCTGATCAGCACCATCGAGACCGTGGGCGACCTGACCGCCAACTGCATGCTCTCGCGCCAGCCTATCAGCGGCCCGGGCTATATCAACCGGCTCAAGGGCGGTGTGCTGGGTGACGGCATCAGCTGCATGCTGGCCGCTACCTTCAGCGCCTTTCCCAATACCACCTTTGCCCAGAACAACGGCGTGATCCAGCTCACCGGCGTGGCCAGCCGCTACGTGGGCCTGTACATCGGCGCGATCCTGTTCCTGCTGGGCCTGGTGCCGGTGATCGGCGCGGTGCTGCAACAGATCCCCAAACCGGTGCTGGGCGGCGCTACCCTGGTGATGTTCGGCAGTGTCGCCGCCGCCGGCGTGCGCATTCTGGCCCAGGGCCCGCTGGACCGGCGCAACATGCTGATCATCGCTACCTCGTTCGGCGTGGGCCTGGGCGTGGCCGCGCAACCGACCCTGCTGCACCTGCTGCCCAAGCTGGTACAGAACCTGTTCGACTCGGCCATCACCAGTGGCGGCATCACGGCCTTGGTGATGTGCCTGCTGCTGCCGGAGGGAAAGCCTGAGGCCAGCACGCCGCGGATGGAAAGCGAGCGGGTTGAAACTCACGTTTGAAGGTTTTCCCCCTCGGGCCTTGTCTGATTCGTGTGGGTGCGTTATCAACGCACCATGATGCACCCACACGATCTGTTCGGAACCGCCCCATGACCCTTGATGTCCCCGCACACAGCGCCCATGCCTCCGGCAAACCCGCCAGCCGTATCCGTCAGAAAAACGAAGAAACCATCATCAAGGCCGCTGAGGACGAGTTCGCTCGGCACGGGTTCAAGGGCACCAGCATGAACACCATCGCCCTCAACGCCGGGCTGCCCAAGGCCAACCTGCACTACTACTTCACCAACAAGCTGGGCCTGTACATCGCCGTGCTGAGCAACATCCTGGAATTGTGGGACAGCACCTTCAACACCCTCACCGTGGACGATGACCCGGCCCAGGCGCTGACCCGCTACATCCGCGCCAAGATGGAATTTTCCCGGCGCCAGCCCCAGGCGTCGCGCATCTTCGCCATGGAGATCATCAGTGGCGGCCATTGCCTGAACGAATACTTCAACCAGGACTACCGCGCCTGGTTCCAGGGTCGTGCCGGGGTGTTCCAGGCCTGGATAGACGCTGGCAAGATGGACCCCGTGGACCCCGTGCACCTGATCTTCCTGCTGTGGGGCAGCACCCAGCACTACGCCGACTTCGCCACGCAGATCTGCCGTGTCACCGGGCGCACGCGCCTGACCAAACAGGATTTCGAGGAAGCCGGCGAGCAGCTGAGCCGTATAATCCTCAAAGGCTGTGGCCTTACCCCTGTTCAATGACTGTCTGCGCGGACCTGCCCTGAATGCCCTCTACCCTGCTGGGCCCTTGCGAATTTCGTGAAGAAATCCGCAAGAGCCGCTTCATCACCCTCGCCGCCCCCATCGGCAGCGTCGCCGACGCTCAGGCGTTCATCGACCAGCACAGCGTGCCCGACGCTACCCACAATTGCTGGGCGTGGAAACTAGGCGAACAGTACCGCAGCAATGATGACGGCGAACCCGGCGGCACCGCGGGGCGGCCGATACTGGCGGCCATTGAGGCGCAGGACTGCGACCAGGTCGTGGTGCTGGTGATTCGCTGGTATGGCGGCATTCAGCTGGGCACCGGCGGCTTGGCCCGGGCGTATGGCGGCGGCGCCAACAAGTGCCTGCAACAGGCCGAGAAACGCGTGCTGGTGAGCCGCATTCCGTTGAGTTGTTCGTGCGCTTTCAGTGAGCTGGCGCTGGTGAAGTTGCGGGTGGCGGAACTGGACGGGTTGGTGGTGAGCGAAGACTTCACCGCCAACGGGGTGGATGTGCAGTTGGCCTTGGGGCGCGAGCGTGTGCCCCAGTTGCAACAGCATCTGGCGGACCTGAGCCGCGGGCGGATCTTGCTGGAAACGACCGAATCACCCTGACTCCCACAGAACTGGCAGTGCTGGGACCGGAGTTGCCCACATCTACTGTGCACCCGGCTGTGGATAAGCTCTGCGCAAGCCTCGTCAGCCCTTGCAGAACAAGGCCTGCAGGGAATTGATCATTTTTTGATCATGCCGCTTGTCCACAGCCGAAATGAACGCCGGATCAACCACTTATACACAGTTAGCACCATTCGAAGATACTGCTTCCCGCCTTATACCCCGCCTTCCACGTTTCGCACAAAAACGGTGGAGCAATCTGTGGATAACCCGTGCAAGCCGGCGCTAGCCGCTGGCTGCGCCGTCATTTCAGGCAATTGATCGTTTTTTGACCAGCACCCTTCTGAGGCGACCCTGCCACGTGCCGCCCAGCGTTGGTGCCCTGCAATACCCCGCTAGACACCGCAGAGGCCCTGCCCAGCATTTCCTGACCCCCTGGCCAGGAAATTGCTTATGCAGCCACGTCCCTTTGCAACCGAGGCTGTCATGCCCAACCCTGCGAACACCCCGCGCCTGCAACTGCGCGGCATCACCAAGCGCTACCCTGGCTGCCTGGCCAACGACCAGGTCGACCTGAGCCTGCAACCGGGCGAGATTCGTGCGCTGCTCGGCGAGAACGGTGCCGGCAAAAGCACCTTGATGAAGATCATCTACGGCGTCACCCAGGCCGACAGCGGCAGTGTGCTGTGGCAAGGCCAGCCCGTGCACCTGCGCAACCCCGGCCAGGCCCGGCAATTGGGCATCGGCATGGTGTTCCAGCATTTTTCCCTGTTCGAAACCCTGACCGTGGCGCAGAACATCGCCCTGGCCATGGGCCCGGGGCAGACGCCCTCGCAACTGGAGCCACGTATTCGCGAAGTCTCGGCGCGCTACGGCATGCCGCTTGAGCCGGACCGGCTGGTGCACAGCCTGTCCATCGGCGAGCGCCAGCGGGTGGAGATCGTGCGTTGCCTGATGCAGGACATTCGCTTGCTGATTCTCGACGAACCGACCTCGGTGCTGACACCCCAGGAAGCCGACGATCTGTTCGTGACCCTGCGCCGCCTGGCCAGCGAAGGCTGCAGCATTCTGTTCATCAGCCACAAACTGGGCGAGGTACGCGCCTTGTGTCACAGCGCCACGGTACTGCGCGGTGGGCGCGTGTCCGGCCATTGCGTACCCGCTGACTGCACTGACCTGGAACTGGCGCGGCTGATGGTGGGCGATGCCGAAGGCCTTGTGGCGCATTACCCGAAGGCGCAAGGCGGTGCACCGTTCCTGCAGGTGGCCGGACTGGACTGGACCAACCCCGACCCGTTCGGGTGTTCATTGCGCCAGTTGGTCTTGCAGGTGAACAGTGGCGAGATCGTCGGTATCGCCGGCGTGGCTGGCAACGGCCAGGATGAGTTGCTGGCCCTGCTCAGCGGTGAACAGCGGGCCCCAGCGCCTGCCAGCATCCGGTTCGCCGGCCAGCCCGTGGGGCACCTGCGCCCCGACCAGCGCCGCGCCCAGGGGTTGGCCTTCGTGCCGGCCGAGCGCCTGGGCCATGGTGCCGTGCCGGAGATGAGCCTGGCCGACAACGCCCTTCTCACTGCTTTCCAGCAAGGGCTGGTAGCCAAGGGCATGGTGCGCACCCGCAAGGTGCTGGCCCTGGCCGACGAGATCATTCGCCGCTTCGCGGTGAAAACGCCTGACGCCCAGGCCCCTGCCCGCAGCCTGTCAGGCGGCAACCTGCAGAAATTCATCCTGGGCCGCGAGATTCTCCAGCAGCCGAAATTGCTGGTGGCCGCCCACCCGACCTGGGGCGTGGACGTGGGCGCCGCCGCCACCATTCACCGCGCACTGATTGCCCTGCGCGATGCCGGCGCGGCGATCCTGGTGATCTCCGAAGACCTGGACGAACTGTTCCAGATCAGCGACCGCCTGGGCGCCCTCAGCGGCGGCCGCCTCAGCCCCTTGCAAGCCACCGCCGCCACCACCCAGGTGGAATTGGGCGGCTGGATGGCCGGGCGCTTTGCCGACACCTCTACCCCCACGCCTGCCCTGGCCGGTTAACGGAGCCTTCCATGTTGCTTTCCCTCGAACCCCGCGGCCAACAGTCGCGCCTGATGCTCTGGTGCTCGCCGCTGCTGGCCGCGCTGCTGACCCTGGCGTGCGGCTCGCTACTGTTCATTGCTTTGGGGCATAAGCCGCTGCCTACCTTGCACACCTTGCTGATCGAACCGGTCAGTGACCTGTACGGCGTCGGCGAACTGTTGGTCAAGGCCTTGCCAATCCTGATGTGTGCCCTGGGCCTGGCCGTGGCGTACCAGGCACGCATCTGGAACATCGGCGCCGAAGGCCAGTTGCTGATCGGCGCCTTGGGCGGCAGCGCGCTGGCGGTGAATATCATCGGCATGGACAGCCGCTGGGCCTTGGTGATGGTGCTGGTGGCGGGCACCCTGGCCGGGGCCGCGTGGGCCGGGTTGACGGCCTGGTTGCGCACCCAATTCAACGCCAATGAAATCCTCACCAGCATCATGCTCAACTACATCGCCCTGAACCTGTTGCTGTATTTCGTGCACGGTCCGTTGCGCGACCCGGCCGGCTTCAACTTCCCTCAATCAGCCATGTTCGGCGATGCCAGCCGTCTGCCGCTGGTATTCGAAGGCGGGCGCCTGCACGCCGGGCTGTACTTCGCCCTGCTAGCGCTGGTGGCGGTGTGGGTACTGTTGCAGAAAAGCTTCGTCGGTTTTCAGATCAAGGTCCTGGGCCTGGACCAGCGTGCCGCCGGTTTCGTCGGCTTTCGGGAAAAGCGTCTGGTGTGGCTCGCCCTGTTGATCAGCGGTGCGCTGGCGGGGCTCGCCGGTGTGTGCGAAGTCACCGGCCCCATTGGCCAGCTGGTGCCCCAGGTGTCACCCGGTTACGGCTACGCCGCCATCACCGTGGCCTTTCTGGGCCGCCTGAACCCCATTGGCATTGTGTTCTCCAGCCTGTTGATGGCCCTGCTGTACCTGGGTGGCGAAAACGCCCAGATGGCCATGAACCTGCCCCAGGCCATTACCCAGTTGTTCCAGGGCATGATGCTGTTCTTCCTGCTGGCCTGTGACGTGCTGATCCTTTATCGCCCCCGCCTGAAGCTGCGCTGGGCCCGCCGTACCGCTGCGGTCGCGACCGCTGGAGCGCTGTGATGGATATCGACCTGCTGAGCAATATTCTCTTCGCCATGGTGCGCTGCGGCACGCCGCTGCTGTTGGTGGCATTGGGTGAACTGGTGTGCGAGAAGAGCGGCGTACTCAACCTGGGCCAGGAAGGCATGATGCTGTTCGGCGCGGTGGTGGGTTTCATCGTCGCCTTCAGCAGCGGCAACCTGTGGCTGGGCGTGGTGCTGGCGATGGTCGCCGGCATGCTGCTGTCTTCACTGTTCGCCCTGGTGGCGCTGGTGTTCAATGCCAACCAGGTGGCCACGGGGCTGGCGTTGACCATCTTCGGCGTGGGCCTGTCGACGTTCGTGGGGGCGGCTTGGGTGGGCAAGCCACTGACCGGTTTCGAACCGGTAGCCATCCCCGTGCTCAGCAGTATCCCGCTGCTGGGCCGCATGCTGTTTACCCAGGATTTGCTGGTGTACCTGTCGTTCGCCCTGTTCGCGCTGGTGGCCTGGGTCGTGCTCAAAAGCCGGGTGGGGCTGATCGTCCAGGCGGTGGGCGAAAACCCTGACGCCGCCAGCGCCATGGGCCTGCCGGTGCTGCGTGTACGTACCCTGGCGGTGTTGTTCGGCGGGGCCATGGCGGGGCTGGCGGGGGCTTACCTGTCGCTGGCCTACACGCCCATGTGGGCGGAGAGCATGAGCGCCGGCCGTGGCTGGATCGCCCTGGCGCTGGTGGTGTTCGCCAGTTGGCGGGTATGGCGGGTGCTGCTGGGGGCTTATCTGTTTGGCCTGGCCAGCATCCTGCACCTGGTGGCGCAAGGCATCGGTCTGTCGATTCCCTCCAACCTGCTGGCGATGCTGCCGTATGTGGCGACGATCGTGGTGCTGGTGCTGCTGTCACGCGATGCGGTACGCACCCGGCTGTATGCCCCGGTGTCGCTAGGCCAGCCGTGGCAGCCCGGGCACTGAGGTCGCCGCGCCTGCAAGGGTCCACAGAGCGCCAGCAGTAGGGGTATGCTGGTGCTCTTTGCCTGCCAAGGAACCTCAATCATGAGCAAGAACGCATTGATCATCGGCGCTTCCCGCGGCCTGGGCCTGGGGCTGGTGCAGCGCCTGCAGGAAGACGGCTGGAACGTCACCGCCACGGTGCGCAACCTGCACGCCGCCGACGCCCTGCGCGCGGTGCCCGGGGTACGCATCGAGAAACTGGACATGGATGATGCCGGGCAACTGGCGGCCTTGAGCCAGACGCTGAAGGGCGAGACCTTCGACCTGCTGTTCGTCAACGCCGGGGTCAAGGGCCCCGCCGACCAGAGCGCGGACAAGGTCAGCCCGGAAGACATCGGCGCGCTGTTCTACACCAACGCCGTGGCGCCGATTCGCCTGGCGCGACACCTCAGCGGCCAGGTAAACCCCAAGGGTGGCGTGATCGCCTTCATGAGTTCGGTGCTGGGCAGCGTGACCATCCCCGACGCCGCGGACCTGGCACTGTACAAAGCCAGCAAGGCAGCGCTGAACTCCATGACCAGCACCTTCGTCAGCACCCTGGGCGACACCACGCTGACCGTGCTCAGCCTGCACCCGGGCTGGGTGAAGACCGACATGGGCGGCGAAGGCGCCGACCTGGATGTGGAAACCAGCACCCGCGGCCTGATCGACCAGGTCAACGCGTACGCCGGCAAGGGCGGCCACCACTTCGTGAACTATCGCGGCGAGACCATCCCTTGGTAGTATGCCCACGCGCCTGACAGCGCCCCTGGATCAGCAGACAGGGCAATCACTGAGCTGGCTAACCTCAACGTACTTTCAGAGGAGCCGGCTCATGCCCGCACCCCGTATCTGGATCAAGAACCCCCTGGCCCTGTTCACCGGCAATGACCTCGACGGTCGCGGCGGCCTGGTGCTGCACGACGGCCTGATCAGCGAAGTGCTCGCCGCCGGGCAACAACCCGCGCAACCGTGCGAGCAGGTCTTCGATGCCCGCGAACACGTAGTGCTGCCGGGCCTTATCAACACCCACCATCATTTCTACCAGACCCTCACCCGAGCCTGGGCGCCGGTGGTCAACGAACCGTTGTTTCCCTGGCTGAAAACCCTGTACCCGGTATGGGCGCGGTTGACCCCGGAAAAACTGGCCCTGGCCAGCAAAGTGGCCCTGGCCGAACTGCTCCTGTCAGGCTGCACCACGGCGGCCGACCACCACTACCTGTTCCCCGACGGGCTGGAACAGGCCATCGACGTGCAGGTGGAAGTGGTACGCGAGCTGGGCATGCGCGCCATGCTGACCCGCGGTTCCATGAGCCTGGGCGAGGCCGACGGCGGCCTGCCGCCGCAACAGACCGTGCAGCAGGGCGAAGTGATTCTGGCCGACAGCCAGCGGCTGGTTGAGCGCTACCATCAGCGCGGCCCCGGTGCCCGTATTCAGATAGCCCTGGCGCCTTGCTCACCGTTTTCGGTCACGCCCCAGATCATGCGCGCCAGCGCTACCATGGCCGAACAGCTGGATGTGCGCCTGCACACGCACCTGGCCGAAACCCTGGACGAAGAAGACTTCTGCCTGCAACGCTTCGGCCTGCGCACGGTGGACTACCTGGACAGCGTCGGCTGGCTGGGCCCACGCACCTGGCTGGCCCACGGCATTCACTTCAACCCCGATGAAATCGCCCGCCTGGGCGCGGCCGGTACCGGCATCTGCCACTGCCCCACTTCCAACATGCGCCTGGCCTCGGGCATCTGCCCCACCGAAGACCTGCTGGCCGCTGGCGCACCTGTCGGGCTGGGTGTGGACGGCTCGGCGTCCAATGATGCGTCGAACATGATCCTGGAAGCCCGCCAGGCCTTGTACCTGCAACGGTTGCGCTATGGCGCCAAGGCCATTACCCCGGAAAAGGTACTGGGCTGGGCAACACGTGGCTCGGCGCGGCTGCTGGGCCGCGATGACATCGGCGAACTGGCGGTGGGCAAGCAGGCCGACCTGGCGCTGTTCAAGCTGGATGAGCTGCGCTTCTCCGGCAGCCATGACCCGTTGAGCGCCTTGTTGCTGTGCGGTGCCGACAAGGCCGACCGGGTGATGGTGGGCGGCCAGTGGCGGGTGGTCGACGGCCAGGTGGAAGGGCTGGACGTGCAGGGCCTGATCGCTGACCACCGCCAAGCGGCCAGGGCTCTCGTCACCCCCCTGTGACCCCATGGAGTCCAGGTGGCTGGCGAACAAGATTTACAGCCCCAGGCACGCCAGCATGATGAAGGTGGCGAACAGCACGAAGTGGGTCATGCCTTCGATGGCGTTGGTTTCGCCGTCGTTGAGGTTGATGGCGCTGACGATCAAGGTCAGCGCCACCATCACCGTCTGCACCGGGGTCATGGCCATCTGGAACGGCTGGCCGGTGTACAAGGCCATGGCCTCCATCACCGGCACCGTCAGAATCACGGTCGACAACGAGGCCCCCAGCGCCACGTTCACCGTGGACTGCATGCGGTTGGCCAGGGCCGCGCGCAGGGCGGTCAGAATTTCCGGAGCCGCCGAGATGGCCGCGACGATGATGGCCATCAACACCGGCGGTGCGCCGCTGCCTTCCAGGCCGTAGTCCAGGGTCTTGGACATCACCTCGGCCAAGGCGCCGATTACCAGCACCCCGAACACCAGCGTGCCGACTGACAGCGGCAGGTTAACCGCAGGCGCCTGTGTCCCGTCGTTTTGCCGGCGCTTCTTTTTCGGGTAGCTGTAGCTGAAAAAATAACTGTGCGGCCCCACCTGCATGCGCAGGAACAAGGTGTAGAGCATCACGGTGGCGAAAATGGTGAAACCCGAATACAGCTTCCAGTCACCGTGGGGGATGAACTCGGGCACCACCATGGACACGCCCATGGCGGTCATGATCATGACCCCATAGGAACGCGCCGAATCATCGTTGTAGACCTGTTCGCCATGCTTGATGCCGCCCATCAGCGCCGACAGTCCGAGAATGCCGTTGATGTCCAGCATCACGGCCGAATAAATGGTGTCGCGCACAAGCGTCGGCGAGGCTTCGTTGCTCATCATGATCGCCAGGATCACCACTTCCACCAACACGGCCGACAGGGTCAGGATCATGGTGCCGTAGGGGTCGCCGACCTTCTCGGCCAGCAGTTCCGCGTGCTGGGCCACTTGCACCGAGGCGCAGACAATCGCCGCCACCAGCACCACGCCCGCCAGCAAGGCGATACCGTGGCCATGGCCAACCAATTGCGGTTCCAGCGGGTAAGCCGCGCACGTGACGATCAACGCCAGCAGCAGGTATTTCTCTTGCTTGAATAAAGTCAGCATCAGGGCGCTCAGCGTTTCAACCGTTGAGCTAGTGACTGTAGACCGGGGCAGATGGTTTCCCCCGCACCAGCACAAAGCAGTTCCCAGGCCCCTGCACCGAAGTGGGAGCGCCGCGCAACCCGCGGCAGCTGGCTTGCCAGCGCACTGTCGAGGCCAGAAGCGTTACGGCAAGCCCGCCCCCTGCAAATGCCAACAATGTTGTCCTGTTGGTCAATTATTTGCATTGCCCTTCGAGCCGTTCCACACCACAACAACATGGAGCTCGAACACACATGCAAAAACGCCCGTTGAAGACGCTGTTGGCCACCCTCGCCGCCGCCGTTGGCCTGGCGACCAGCCTGGCCGCCAGCGCCGCCGACCCGCTGAAAATCGGATTTGTCTACGTGGGCCCCATTGGCGACCACGGCTGGACTTACCAGCACGAACTGGCGCGCCAGCAACTGGTGGCGCAGATGGGCGACAAGATCAGCACCAGCTATGTGGAAAACGTGCCTGAGGGCGCCGACGCCGAGCGGGTGATCCGCAACATGGCCAAGGACAAGTACGACCTGATCTTCAGTACCTCGTTCGGCTACATGAACCCCACCGCCAAGGTCGCCCAGCAATTTCCCAACGTGGTCTTCGAGCACGCCACTGGCTACAAGCAGGGCAAGAACCTGGGCACCTACCTGGCGCGCACCTATGAAGGCCGCTACGTGGGCGGCTTCCTGGCGGCGAAAATGACCAAGACCAAGAAGATCGGCTACGTCGCCTCCTTCCCTATTCCCGAAGTGATCCGCGACATCGACGCCATTCAACTGGCCTTGAACAAGTACAACCCCGGGACCGAACTGAAAGTGGTGTGGGTCAACTCCTGGTTCGACCCAGGCAAGGAGTCCGACGCCGCCAACGCCCTGATCGACCAGGGCGCCGACGTGATCTTCCAGCACACCGATAGCCCGGCACCGATCCAGACCGCCGAGCGCCGTGGGGTTTATGCCGTTGGCTACGCTTCGGACATGGCTCACTTCGGGCCGAAGGCGGTGCTGACCTCCATCGTCAACAACTGGACACCTTATTACACCCAGACCACCCAGCATGTGCTTGACCACACCTGGAAATCCGAGGACTACTGGGGCGGCCTGAAGGACGGCACCGTCGAGTTGCCGATCAGCGACATTGTCCCGGCCGACGTGAAGGCCGAAGCGGAAAAACTCATCGCCAGCATCAAGAGCGGCGAGTTCCAGCCGTTCACCGGCCCCATCAAGGACCAGGCTGGCACCGTGAAAATCCCGGCGGGCAGTTCGGCCAGCATCGCTGACCTGGCGGGCATGAACTACTACGTCGAAGGCCTGAGCGCCAAGTTGCCACAATAACAATGCAACGGGCCGCCCCCATGGCGGCCCCACAGGACACTGCTGATGAAATCGCTTCCGATCATCGACATCGCGCCCCTGTACCAGCCTGATCGCCAGGGCTGGCTGACGGTGGCCAACGCCATCGACCATGCCTGCCGGCACTGGGGCTTTTTCTACATCAAGGGCCACCCGATCAGCGCCGAACGCATCGGCCAGCTGCAAAGCGCCGCCCAGGCGTTCTTCGCCCTGCCCCTGGCAGACAAGCTGAGCATCGACATCACCCAGACCCGCCACCACCGCGGTTATGGCGCCATCGCCACTGAGCAGCTGGACCCCGAGCGGCCCAGCGACCTCAAGGAAACCTTCGACATGGGACTGCACCTGGCCGCCGAGCACCCGGACGTGCTCGCCGGCAAGCCGCTGCGCGGCCCCAACCGCCACCCCCGACTGCCGGGCTGGCAGGCCCTGATGGAGGGGCATTACCGCGACATGCAAGCGCTGGCGCAAACCCTGCTGCGTGCCATCGCCCTGGCGCTGGATATCGAGGAAGACTTCTTCGACCAGCGCTTCAAGGACCCGGTGAGCGTGCTGCGCATGATCCACTACCCGCCACGCCAGACCGCCAGTTCCGCTGATCAGCAAGGCGCCGGCGCTCATACCGACTATGGCTGCATCACCTTGCTGTACCAGGACAGCGCCGGTGGCCTGCAGGTGCGCAATGTGGACGGCCAGTGGATCGACGCGCCGCCCATCGAGGGCACCTTCGTGGTCAACCTCGGCGACATGATGGCGCGCTGGAGCAACGACCAGTACGTGTCCACCCCTCACCGGGTAATCAGCCCCCTGGGCGTGGACCGCTACTCCATGCCGTTCTTCGCCGAACCGCACCCCGACACCCGCATCGAATGCCTGCCAGGCTGCCAGGACATCAGCCGCCCGGCGATATACCCGCCCACCACCTGCGCAGAATTTCTGCTGTCACGCTTCGCCGATACCTATGCCTACCGGCGCGAACAGGCCGAGGTGATCTGAACCGGCTGGTCAGGTTATCGCTCATGCGGGCGATAACCTCTGTAGAATGCGGCCCATTGCACTTCAAGAGACACCTTTATGTACGATTGGCTCAACGCCCTGCCCAAGGCAGAACTGCACCTTCACCTGGAAGGTTCCCTGGAGCCCGAGCTGCTGTTCGCCCTGGCCGAACGCAACAAGATCGCCCTGCCCTGGAATGACGTGGAAGCCCTGCGCGGCGCCTACGCGTTCAACAACCTGCAGGAATTCCTCGACCTGTACTACCAGGGCGCCGATGTACTGCGCACCGAGCAGGACTTCTACGACCTGACCTGGGCGTACCTGCAGCGCTGCAAGGCGCAGAACGTGATTCACACCGAGCCGTTCTTCGACCCGCAGACCCACACCGACCGCGGCATCGCGTTCGAAGTGGTACTGAACGGCATCACCCACGCCCTGAAAGACGGCCACCAGCAACTGGGCGTCAGCAGCGGTCTGATCCTCAGCTTCCTGCGCCACCTGAGCGAGGAAGAAGCCGAGAAAACCCTGGACCAGGCGCTGCCATTCCGTGACGCGTTCGTGGCCGTGGGCCTGGACAGCTCGGAAATGGGCCACCCGCCCAGCAAGTTCAAGCGCGTGTTCGACCGCGCCCGTGGCGAAGGCTTCCTGACCGTGGCCCACGCCGGCGAAGAAGGCCCGCCCGAGTACATCTGGGAAGCCCTGGACCTGCTCAAGATCCAGCGGATCGACCACGGCGTGCGCGCCATCGAGGACGAACGCCTGATGCAGCGCATCATCGACGAGCAGATCCCGCTCACCGTGTGCCCGCTGTCCAACACCAAGCTGTGCGTGTTCGACCACATGAGCCAGCACAACATTCTCGACATGCTGGAGCGCGGCGTGAAGGTAACGGTCAATTCCGATGACCCGGCCTACTTCGGCGGCTACGTGACCGAGAACTTCCACGCCCTGTACACCGACCTGGGCATGACCCAGGACCAGGCCCAACGCCTGGCGCAGAACAGCCTGGATGCGCGGCTGGTCAAGCCGTAAGTAGCGCGGCGCCCGGTCCTGCAGATACAGGCAGGACCGGGCGAAGCTCGGGACCAGCGATTCAAGGCTGGGTCAGTTCTTCCAGCGTGCGCCCCCGGGTTTCCACTCCGAACAACCACACTACCAGCGCCGCCACGGCGAAGCACAACGCCCCCAGAGCAAATACCCCGCCCTGCCCCGTCAACGGAAATACCAGCCCCGTCACCATCGGCCCCAGCAGCGAGCCCACGCGACCGATCGCCGAAGCAAACCCAGACCCGGTAGCCCGCGATGACGTGGGGTACAGTTCAGGCGTGTAGGTGTACAGCACCGCCCACATCCCGAACAGAAAGAACTGCATCAGCAGCCCCGAGCCAATCAGCAAGCCCACGTTGCCGCCAAACACTGCGCTCTGCCCATACACGAACGCCATGGCCCCCCCGCCCAACAAGGTCAGCACGCAGGTCGGCTTGCGCCCCCAGCGCTCTACCAGCCAGGCCGCCATCAGAAAACCCGGTATCCCGCCCAGGGAAATCAGCACGGTGTAATACACCGACTGGGTTACCGCGAACCCCGATTGCTGCAACAGGGCCCCCAGCCAGGACGTCAGGCCATAGAACCCCAGCAACGCAAAGAACCACAGGCTCCAGATCATCAACGTGCGCTGGCGATAAACCGGTGACCACAGCGCCCCGAAGGCTGCGAAAAAACCCGTCGGTGCCGCGGCCTGCCGCGCCATGGCCACAGGTTCAGGCAACGGCGCACCGCCCAGCGAACGCTGCACCCGAGCCTCGATACCCGTCAGCACCTTGTCCGCCTCCGCATGCTGGCCCGAGTGCTCCAGCCAGCGTGGCGACTCGGGAATGAAGAAGCGAACCGCCAGCACGAACACTGCCGGTATCGCCAGCACCAGGAAAATGGCGCGCCAGCCAATCAACGGCAACAGGCAATAGGAAAGCACCCCGGCGGCCACGAACCCCAACGGCCAGAAGCCATCCATCAGCGCGATATAGCGGCCCCGTTCGCGGGCCGGAATCAGTTCAGACAGCATCGACTGGGCAATCGGGAATTCCATGCCCATGCCAATACCCAACAGCACCCGAAACAATGTGAGCGTTTCCAGTTCCTGCGCCGTGGAGCACAGATAGCTGGCCACCCCCCAGAGCACGATGCTCCATTGGAACACCGGCTTGCGCCCGAAACGGTCGGCCAGCATGCCGGACAGCGAAGCCCCCAGTACCATGCCAAAAAAGCTGGAACTGGCCAGCACGCCTGCCTGGGCGCTGGTCAGGCCGAACTCGGCTTTGATCGAACCCAACAGGAACGTCATCATGGCCAGGTCCATGGAATCGAACAGAAACGCGAGCGCGATGACGACGAAGATCAGGCGGTGGTAACCACTGACGGGCAGCCGCTCCAGGCGCTCCGCCGCGGTGAAACCGTGGATGGGCATAGGCGTGTTCCTCGCTAGCAGTGAGCCGTGCCACGAGTGTGCGGGAATGACCGGGCTGCCTATGTCTGACAGCGACGCCGCTCCCCCTGTAAACGACGCCGACAGCGCTGGGCCGAAGGCGTCCCCCTGCGGGCTAGACTACTTCGGGCCGCTCGCTCTCCTGGGCGATTCTGCCGATTTCCCGCAAGCCGGCCTGGCTCAGGTGCAACAGGCGTGACTCATCACTGGTGCGCAGCCAGCCAGACTGCAGGAACAACGTCAGCAGGCTGGCGCCCAAGGGCCCCCCTATATGGGGCCTGGCGTTGCTCCAGTCACTGCAGGGGCACGCGGCACGCTCCAGGGGGCTTGCCAGCGCTTGAATGTAGATACCGTGGCGCGCCAACTGCTGCACGCCCTTTTGAGTGACCTCTACGCGTTGGTCGTGCTGCTCCACCCAGCCGGCATCCAGAAAGCGCTGGAACAGCTCCACCGCCAGTTCGCCCCCCAGATGGTCATGGCATAAACGCGCCTTGCGCATGGCATGGGAAGCCACGGGCAGGCCCGCTGGCACTTGATCGCCCGGCCCGTCGACGCAGCCAGAACAAACACTGGCCAATGCCTCCACCGCCGTGCCGACCTGCGGCGTGGCCAACTTGAAAAAGCGCTTGCGCCCCCGTGGTTCCAGTTTCAACAAGCCGCCGGCCGCCAGACGTGCCAAATGGGCACTGGCCGAAGAAGGCGTCAACCCGGTCAAGGTCGCCAACTCTTCCGACGCACGCGCGGAGCCATCGATCAGCGCCCAGATCATCGCACTGCGCTTGGGGTCGGCAAGCAACAAAGCGATACGGCTGATGCTCGGTGCATATTCCATGTAATAACTCCCTGTCGAAACATTCGTCTATTCGGCCGCTGAGGTCAGCGACCACTAAAACAGCTCCAACGAAAGAGGTTACAAACGCCAGGAACGGGTAACTTCAGCGTGGTATGTTTACCAATTGTTAGCAAACACTATCGACCGATCAAGACAGCCCGCCTATGGGCGCTTGTTCCGGCCACCTGCTTGGTCGGCCGAGGGCTGTCCTCTCTCGGTGGCAATGGCTGCCCTAGGGATTATAAGCGTACGAATTTGCTCAAGTTCGCATGAGCGGCAAAAGGATGGCAGCCTGGCGGCAAGGTTTCCCAAGGAGAGCAACTGCACAGGGTGTCATAAATACTTTCAAAGTTGCTTTGATCGGATCACAAGCGAGAAGAATCAATGCCCTGACAGCCAATGAATTTACTCGCTCTTTGTTCACTGGGAGTAAATACCTACAACCAACGTTAAAAAAACTGGCAGAACAAGTCTGTAGTGAACTACGCGCCAGGATAATCTTTGGACAGTTCGGTACACCCTTTTCTGACTCTTTCGTGTAATACCTTGACCGATTTGCTCAGTTGAGCCCGGTGGGCACACAACAGGTTCAGGGGGGTTCTTTCGCCGGCCAAGTGCGGCATGACCACTTCGAGGCGGCCCGCCATGACGTCATTGGCCACGTCCAGCCAGGACTTGTAGGCGATGCCCATGCCCGCCAATGCCCAGCGCCGCACCACATCGGCGTCGTCGCTGAACCGGTCGCCACGAACCGTCAGACCCACTTCGCGGCGGCCATCGCCGAAACGCCAATGCTCATGCACACGCCCACCCAGCATGAACAGCAGGCAATTGTGCTGCGCCAACTGTTCCACCTGGCGCGGCCGGCCATGGGCCGCCAGGTAGCCCGGTGATGCGCACAGCACCCGGCGGTTGTCGGGGCTGACCGGCAGTGCCACCAGGCTGGAGTCCTCGGGCTCGCCGTAACGCAAGGCAAGGTCCACGGGCTGGCGGAACAGATCGGCGATTCGGTCCCCCAGCAGCAGGCGCACCGACAAGTCCGGGTATCGCTGCTGCAGATCATCCAGCCAAGGCAGCAGCACGTTGCGGCCAAAATCCGAGGGTGCCGACAGTTGAATGAGGCCGCCCGGCTGTTCCTGGCCGCGCGCCAGCACCTGGCGGCCTTCTTCCAGGCTGGCCAAGGCGGTGCGTGCGTACTCCAGAAAGCCCTCGCCTTCGGCGGTCAGGCGCAGGCTGCGCGTGGAACGCGCCAGCAGGCGGGCGCCCAACTGCGCCTCGATACGCTTGAGCGCCGCGCTGGCGACCGCGGGCGACAGGTCCATGCCCCGAGCCGCGGCCGAGAGGCTGCCGAGGTCGGCGGCACGCACGAAGAGTTGCAGGTCATCAAATCGGAGCATGGTCATTATCAAAAAAATGTTGAAAGAGATTGGGGTTTTAGCGGGTTTTACCTTGCCTGGAAATAGCCAATCATGGGCGCACTGTTTTCACGCCCGTCCGGAGCCACACATGAAAGCCATTGCCTACTACGCCTGCCTGCCTATCAACGACCCCGCCGCGTTGCAGGACGTTGACCTGCCCGCCCCGCAACCCGGCCCCCGTGACCTGCTCGTGGAGGTCAAGGCCATCTCGGTGAACCCCGTGGACACCAAAGTGCGGCAGAGCGCTGCGCCGGAACAGGGCGCGGCCAAGGTGCTGGGCTGGGACGTGGCCGGTATCGTGCAAGCCGTGGGGGCCCAGGTCAGCCTGTTCAAACCCGGTGACCGCGTGTATTACGCCGGCTCCATCGCCCGCGCCGGGGGCAACAGCGAACTGCATGTGGTGGACGAGCGCATCGTTGGGCACATGCCAGCCAGCCTCGGCTTCGCCGACGCGGCCGCGTTGCCACTCACCGCCATCACCGCCTGGGAATTGCTGTTCGAACGCCTGCAGGTAGCCGAGGGCAGCGCCAGCGAAGGCCAGAGCCTGCTGATCGTGGGTGCCGCTGGCGGCGTGGGGTCTATCCTGACGCAACTGGCGCGCCAGCTCACTGGCCTGACCGTGATCGGCACCGCCTCGCGGCCGCAAACCCAGCAATGGGTGCGCGACCTCGGCGCCCACCACGTCATCGACCACAGCCAACCGTTGAGTGCCGAGCTCAAGCGCCTGGGCCTGGGGCCGGTCACCCACGTTGCAAGCCTGACCCAGACCGACCAGCACCTGGCTGAGCTGGTGGAAGCGTTGGCACCCCAGGGCCGCCTGGCGCTGATCGACGACCCCAAGAGCCTCGACGTGAGCTTGCTCAAGCGCAAAAGCCTGTCGTTGCACTGGGAGTTCATGTACACCCGCTCGCTGTTCGAGACGCCCGACATGATCGAACAGCACCACTTGCTTGACCGCGTGGCCGACCTGGCCGACGCCGGCACCTTGCGCACCACCGTAGGCGAGCACTTCGGCCGGATCGACGCGGCCAACCTGAAGCGCGCCCACGCCCTGCTGGAAAGCGGCAAGGCCCGTGGCAAGATCGTGCTGGAAGGGTTCTGAACCTGACCGACGGTGATGCGCCAGCATGACCGTCAGACCAAAGGTTGCCATGGGTCAACCCGGGGTCGGTGGGCAGCGCTACACTTGAGGCCTCTGACCCCCGGAGGAATCAGCCATGAAGATAGTGCTTACGGAACTCGCCAGGGAACATGGCAGCCACTGGCAAGTACGCCTGGACCAGCATGTGGTGACCTTTCGCAGCGAGGCCGAAGCCCGGGCGTTCATCCAGACCCTGGAATCGCGCCTCGCCGCGCCGCACCGGCTACCCTACCGCCAACAGCGCGTGGCTCAGTGAGCCTGGCGCGAACGTCGTACCCACTGCGTCACCTGTGACAACACCACGGCCAGCAGGCCACAGCCGCTGATCACCAGTGCCATCGGAATGGCGCTGCCGTCGTAGAGCGCGCCGACCAGGGATGCGGAGCCGGCCGCCACGCTGAACTGCAGGCAACCCAGCAGCGCCGAAGCGCTGCCGGCGCGCGCGCCCTGGCCATTCATGGCGCAGGCCGAAGCGTTGGGAATGATGCAGCCGAGGCTGGCGATACAGATGAACAGTGGAACCAGCAATGGCCATAGCGCAGCGGGGTGCATCGCGCTGACCGCCAGCAGGCACAAGGCCGCCGCCAGGTACACCCACACCGCCCGCGTCAGCAGGTAAACCGGGCCGCGCTTGGCCAGCATGCGCGCATTCACCTGGGCCACCAGGATGAAGCCTGCGGCGTTGCTGCCGAACAGCCAACCGTAATGCTCGGCGGGCACCCCATACAGTTTGATGAAGACGAATGGCGAACCCGCCACGTAGGCAAACATGCCGGCCATGGCGATGCCACCGGTCAGGGCATTGCCCAGGAACATCGGCTCCTTGAGCAGACGCACGTATTGCCCCAGTGCCCCACTCAATGGTTGGCGCGGGTGATGTGCCGGCATGCTTTCCGGCAGGCCTCGGAATACCGCCACCCCACACAGGGCGCTGAACAGCGTCAGCAGGCCGAAGATCCATTGCCAGCCCCAGGTGTTCACCAGCAGGCCACCGAGCATTGGCGCCAGAATTGGCGCCAGGCCCATCACCAGCATCAACTGGGAAAACACTTTTGCCGACCCCACCGCGTCGCACTTGTCGCTGACAATGGCCCGCGACAGCACCATGCCGGCGCAGCCACCCAGGGCCTGAATGAAACGTGCCGCGATCAGCGCGTCCAGGTTGGGGGCAAAGGCGCAGGCCAGGGACGCCAGGGTAAACAGCGCCACACCCGACAGCAGCGGTACCCTGCGGCCGAAACGGTCGGCGATGGGACCGTAGGCCAACTGGCCGATGGACAGGCCGAGGAAATAGGCCGCCAGGGTCAGTTGAACGTGCTGCTCATCGGTACCGAATGCCTTGGCCATGGCCGGGAAGCCCGGCAGGTAGAAGTCGATGGCCAGCGGCCCGAATGCGCTGAGCGCGCCGAGAATGAGGATGGTTCTGAAGTTCATCGAGGGTCCAGTACAGCCTTGAGGGCAACGTTGCAGTTTACCTGTTCTGGCCCCTCAGCGCGAAAAGCGCGACCCTATGCCGCTCAGCTCACGCTATAGCCTTCTTCCTTGATTGCCTCGGCAATCACGGCAGCCGGTTGCTGGCTTTCCACGCGCACCTTGGCGCCTGCCAGGTCGACTTCTATTACCGCCGCCGGGTCGAGAGCCTGCACGGCATGGGTGACGGCCTTGACGCAGTGCCCGCAGGTCATGCCTTGAACGTTGAACTCTTGCATGCTGATGCCTCCTGAGACGAGATGAAGGTATAGCTTCAACCTTGCCATCATGACAAGGTCAAGTTCTGCCGTTACCTGCCGGGCTGGAAATTAGCGGCCGGCTCCGCCAAGCTGGGGCATCGATGATTCATACAGCAGGAGCAACGCGCCATGCGCAGGTCCCTTTTCCGCCTGATGGGCATCCTGGGGTTGACCACCCTGTCACTCTGGGCCCAGGCCGAGAGCGTTCAAGATTACAGCGTGCTGATCGTTTCCCGTGAACGCCTGGAAGTCGGCACCCCTTGCGAGCTGGGCATCTATATCGGTGACAACAAGGTCGGCCGCCTGTTTCAGGAGCAGGAAGTGTCCTTCAACCTGCCGCCCGGCAAGGTGGTGGTGCGTCTGATGCAGGAGCCGGGACAGGCGCCTGGCTGCGCGCCCGGCCTGCCGGCCCCCAATGCCACGGCCATCGACTTGCGTGCCGGGCAGGTGCAGAAATACCGCATTGCCAATGGCCCCAATGGCATGTACCTCAAGCTCGCGCCGCCAGACCAGTACTGAACGGCGCTTGACCTTGCCAAGGTGGCAAGGTTGATTCTAAGGTCCTCTGCCAAGGAGGACCTTCCATGCCCAACGCCCTTACCCTCGAATTGCCCATCAGTGGCATGACCTGCGCCAGTTGCGCAGGCCGCGTCGAGCGTGCCCTGAACAAAGTGGACGGGGTGAAGCAGGCCAGCGTGAACCTGGCCAGCGAGCGTGCCCACGTTGAGTTGTCGGCAGCCCTGGACCCGGCGCGCCTGATCGCCGCCGTGGAAAAGGCCGGCTACAACGCCAGCCTTCCCGACACCCCGCCTGCCGACCCCGCACCGGCGCTGCACCGCGAGCGCCTGGCCCTGGCCGCCGCCCTGCTGCTGGCCCTTCCGCTGGTGGCGCCGATGCTGGTGCAGCCCCTGGGGCTGGACTGGATGTTGCCAGCCTGGCTGCAATGGGCGCTGGCCACCCCCGTGCAATTCATTCTGGGCGCCCGTTTTTACGTGGCTGCTTTCAAGGCCGTGCGCGCCAAGGCGGGCAACATGGACCTGCTGGTGGCCTTGGGTACCAGCGCGGGTTACGGCTTGAGCCTGTACGAATGGGCACGTGCCCCCAGCGGGAGCATGCCGCACCTGTATTTCGAGGCCTCGGCAGTTGTGATCGCCCTGGTGCTGCTGGGCAAATACCTGGAAAGCCGGGCCAAGCGCCAGACGGCCACAGCCATCCGCGCACTGGAGCAACTGCGCCCGGAACGCGCGATGCGTTTGCGCGATGGCGTTGAGCACGAGGTGGCCATCGGTCGATTGCGCCTGGGTGACCAGGTGGTGGTGCGCCCTGGCGAACGCTTTGCCGTCGACGGCCATGTGCTGGAAGGCCGTAGCCACGCCGATGAGTCGCTGATCAGCGGCGAAAGCCTGCCAGTGCCCAAACAGGCAGGCGACCGGGTGATCGGCGGTGCCATCAACGGCGAGGGGCGCCTGGTGGTAGAGGCCACGGCGCTGGGCGGCGAAAGCGTGCTGGCGAAAATCATTCGCCTGGTGGAAGACGCTCAGGCCGCCAAGGCGCCAATTCAGAAACTGGTGGACCGGGTGAGCCAGGTGTTTGTCCCCGTGGTACTGGTCGTGGCGCTGGCAACATTGGTCGGGTGGTGGCTACAGGGTGCGCCGCTGGAAGCCGCCATCATCAACGCCGTGGCCGTGCTGGTGATCGCCTGCCCTTGCGCCCTGGGCCTGGCCACGCCCGCGGCGATCATGGCGGGTACCGGCGCCGCGGCGCGCCACGGTATTCTGATCAAGGACGCCGACGCCCTGGAGCGCGCCCATGCCGTGACTCGCGTGGTGTTCGACAAGACCGGCACCCTGACCTCCGGCAGCCCGACACTGGTGCACCTCAAGGCCATGGCCGGCGACGACACCCGCGTGTTGGAAAGGGCGGGCAGCCTGCAACGCGGCAGCGAGCACCCGCTGGCCCATGCCGTGCTGCAGGCCTGCGAGCAACGCGGTATCAGCGTGCAAAGCGCCCAGGACGTACAGGCCTTGGGCGGCCGTGGCATCACCGGAACCGTAGAGGGCCACTCGCTGGCCCTCGGCAACCAACGCCTGCTGCACGACCTGGGCCTGGACGGCGGCGTTCTGCTGGCCGACGCCCAGGCCTGGGAAGCCGAAGGGCGTACCCTGTCATGGCTGCTGGAGCAAGGCGCGCAGCCGCGTGTACTGGGCCTGCTGGCTTTTGGTGACAGCCTCAAGCCCGGTGCGGGTGATGCGGTGGCGCAATTGGCGGCACGCCACATCAGTAGCCACCTGCTCACCGGCGACAACCAGGGCAGCGCCCGGGTGGTGGCCGACGCCCTGGGCATCACCGACGTGCATGCCCAGGTACTGCCAGCCGACAAGGCCGCCACGGTGATGCGCCTGAAGACCGACGGCGTTGTGGCCATGGTCGGTGACGGCATCAACGATGCCCCGGCGCTTGCCGCCGCTGACATCGGCATTGCCATGGGCGGCGGCACCGACGTGGCCATGCAGGCCGCAGGCATTACCCTGATGCGTGGCGACCCGCGCCTGGTGCCGGCGGCGCTGGACATCAGCCGGCGCACCTATGCGAAAATTCGCCAGAACCTGTTCTGGGCTTTCGTGTACAACCTGATCGGCATTCCGCTGGCCGCCTTCGGGCTGCTCAACCCGGTGCTGGCTGGCGCGGCCATGGCCCTGTCCAGTGTCAGTGTGGTCAGCAACGCCTTGCTGCTCAAGACCTGGAAGCCTGAGAAGGAATGACCCCCATGAACATGAATATCGGCCAGGCGGCCCGGCACAGTGGCCTCAGCGCGAAGATGATTCGCTACTACGAGTCCATCGGGCTGCTCAAACCCGCCCTGCGCACCGACAGCGGCTACCGCCTGTACCAGGATGACGACCTGCATACACTGGCGTTCATCAAGCGTTCGCGGGACCTGGGCTTTTCCCTGGAAGAAGTGGCGCAGTTGCTGACCCTGTGGCAAGACCGAGGGCGCGCGAGCGCCGACGTGAAGGCGCTGGCCCACCGGCATATCGACGACTTGAACCGGCGCATCGCCGAACTCACGGGGTTGCGCGATACCTTGCAGAACCTGGCGTCGCACTGCCAGGGCAATGACCGGCCCGACTGCCCGATCCTCGCGGACCTGGCTTCGGGTGGCTGTTGTCACTGATGAACCGCAGCTGTTCACGCCCCTCCCCTGCGGGCCCGGGCGAAGCTCGGAAAGCGAGCGTCGCCCGGGCCCGCAGGGGCTCAGGCGCTCTACCTGGTTATTGCAACCAGGGCGGCGGCGGTTCCTCGGCCTTGGCCGGGGGCGCGTCATCGGCCTTGCGCGCCGCCTGGCGGCGGACTTCGTCAAGGCGGGCTGCTTCGATCTCGCGGATGACGCTGTTGACGTCAGCCTCGGTGTCGTCATCGGCGAACTGCCCGGTCAACACGCTGGCAGGGTGCAGTTTGCCTTCCTCGTACAACGCCCACATTTCCCGGGCGTAACGGGTGTCGCGCAACTCAGGGGCGAAACGGCCGAAATAGCTGGCCATGTTGCCCACGTCACGCTCCAGCATGCTGAACGCGTGGTTGTTGCCCGCCGCATCCACCGCCTGGGGCAGGTCGATGATCACCGGCCCGTCCGGGCCCAGCAACACGTTGAACTCCGACAGGTCACCGTGCACCAGGCCAGTGCACAACATCAGCACGATCTGGCGGATCAAAAATTCGTGGTACTCGCGCGCCTGTTCCGGGTCCAGTTCCACGTCATTGAGCCGTGGCGCTGCATCGCCGTATTCGTCGGCCACCAGCTCCATCAGCAGCACGCCTTCGAGGAAGTCGAACGGCTTGGGCACCCTCACGCCGGCACTGGCCAGGCGGAACAGGGCCGCCACTTCAGCGTTCTGCCAGGCTTCTTCGGCTTCCTTGCGGCCAAACTTGGAGCCCTTGGCCATGGCCCGGGCCTGGCGGCTGTTACGCACCTTGCGGCCTTCCTGGTACTCGGCCGCCTGACGAAAACTTCGTTTGTTCGCCTCCTTGTAGACCTTGGCACAGCGCAGCTCTTTGCCACAGCGCACCACATAGACCGCTGCCTCTTTACCACTCATGAGTGGGCGCAGCACCTCGTCGACCAGACCGTCTTCGATCAGGGGTTCAATGCGTTTTGGAGTCTTCATCAGCTTTTATTGTGGGTCCTTTGTTACCAAACACGCGGAATGCACTCGTTCTACGGCCATCCTCTCACAGTGACGCCACAATGCCGACTTTTCCCGAGCAAAGGCAATGCCAGGCACTGTAAGCAGTTTTGACCGCTGAAGCGTTTGACCCGCGGTGCCTCGAAAATTCAGCTCAATTTTCTGGTATACCAGCCGACAATGACACCACAGGCCCCTGATACCCATAACGCCTGAGCCGCACCTTTTTGTTTTCGATGAACTGCCCCTTTTATAAATAAAAAAGCTTGTGGAGCGCGGATGAACATCAAACAGAAACTGACCTGGGCGTTCGCGGTGATCGCGTGCCTGCCCATCGTAGTGGTCGCCACACTGGTCATCGTCAACCTGCGCAGCGATGCGCGCACGGGGTTCGTCGACGGCAGCAGCCGCGAGATCCGCCAGGTGGCCAACGCCATGCAGCTATTCTTCGACGGTATCAGCCAGAACGTCGATTTCCTGGCCTCGCACCCGTTGGTCAAGGACGCCGATGCCAGCATCAAGAACTACATGGGTGCCAACGCCCCCGACGTCCCCATGGGCGAGAAGGACAAGCAACTGTTCGACTTCTTCGCCAGCCTGGCGGCCAGCCACCCCAACTATTCCTACGTGTCGTACGGCACCAGCGCCGGCGGCTATGCCTTCTGGCCTGGCGACCCGAAAATGGCCAACTACGACCCGCGCCAGCGCCCCTGGTACAAGACCGCCATGGCCAACCCCGGGAAAACCCTGCGCACCTCGGCCTATTACTGGGCAGGCGACGACGCCGTGCTGGTGAGCACCGTGCGCGCCGTGGCCAACCAATTGGGCAGCCAGGGTGGGGTGGTCAACATCGACGTGTCGCTCAAGGGCCTGACCGAAATCGTCAAGCAGATCAAGCTGGGTGAAAGCGGTTACCTGATGCTGATGGAGCGCGACGGCACGGTACTGGTGGACCCCAAGCAGCCAGAACACAACTTCAAACCCCTGGGTGACCTTGGCGAGGGGTATGCCCAACTGGCCAAGGCCGGCAAGGGGCTGGTGGAGGTGCAGATCAATGGGGAACGCTACATGGCCAACGTCTGGCCATCGGAGCAACTGGGCTGGACCTTCATCGGCCTGATCAAGCAAAGCGAAGTGATGAGCTCGGCTACCCAGTTGACTTGGCTGATTGGCGGCATCGCCGCGGTGCTGGCAATCATCTTCGCCGTGGTGGGCGCCAGCTTCGCCACCCTGATCGTGCGCCCGATTCGCAGTGTGGCCAGTGGCCTGGAAGGCATTGCCCAGGGCGAAGGCGACCTGACACAGAGCCTGACCATTCGCGGGAACGACGAAACCGCGCAACTGGCCAACTGGTTCAACCAGTTCCTGGGGGCCATCCGCAGCCTCATACAGCATATCGGCGGCGCGGCGGCGAAGATCCTCGCCAGTTCTGCCAACTCCACGCAGGTCTCGGCCAACATGGCTGACGCCGCGGGGCGCCAGCGCGAGGCGGTGGACATGGTCTCCACCGCGTTCCATGAAATGGTCGCCACCGCCAACGAGGTGGCGCGGTCTTGCAGCCAGGCCGCCGACTCCGCCGACAGCGGTCAGCGCCAGGCACGCGAAGGCCAGCAACAGATTGATGCGGCGGTGAACAGCGTCGACCGCCTGAGCCAGGAGATCGAGCAGTCGGCCCAGTCCATCGCGCAACTGGAGCGTGACAGCAACGATATCCAGTCGATCCTGGGCACCATTCGCTCCATCGCCGAGCAGACCAACCTGCTGGCGCTCAACGCGGCCATCGAGGCGGCCCGGGCTGGCGAGCAGGGCCGAGGTTTTGCCGTGGTGGCCGATGAGGTGCGGGCACTGGCCAAGCGCACCGCCGACTCAACGGCGGAAATCGACGGGCTGCTGGGCACCCTGGCGCAGCGCACCAGCCAGGTGGCGCAGCAGATGCATGCCAGCCTTGAGGTGTCGCAGCAGTCGGTGGAACGCATCGGCCAGGCGCGGTCGAGCTTCGGGCAGATTCGCGAGTCGGTGGACGTGATTCGCGACATGAATACGCAGATCGCTACTGCGGCGGAGGAACAGCATCAGGTGGCCGAGGATATCAACCGGCATATCAGTCAGATCCATGGCGATGCGCAACTGGTGGCCGAACTGGCCAATACCGCGCGCAACGATTCCCACAGCCTGGCGGGGCTGTCCAACGAGCTGGATGCACTGGTGCGGCGGTTCAGGACCTGAGGCGCCCTGGTGGCGCGCCGTATCAGGTGCACCGCACGTACCGCCGACGCGGCCAGGTCCGCTGCTACAAGACCGCGTAGCAGCGGACCTGGCCGCGTCAGGGGCAACGCGCAGTGTCTGGGGTATCGCATGGGCCGCCGACGCGGCCGGGTCCGCTGCTACAAGGCCTCGGGCTCAGAAGGCGTAACGCATGCCGAAGTTCAGCCCGTACGGCTGTTCGACACGCTTGCCCTTGGCGTACTCCATGTCGGCGTTCAACTGCACGCGCTCGGCCACCTGGGCCACCAGGCCAACGCCGTATTCGGTACGGCCACCGGCCATGTCATTGCGGTAGAGCCGGTCGTGAACCTGAACTTCATTGGTGTCGGCGAACTCGCGCGCGTAAGCCAACCGGGCGTAAGGCTGCATCAGGCCGCCGTCTGCCGTCATGAGGTTACGGCCCACTTGCAGCCCAGCCTTGCCCAGCATGGAATGGCTGTTTTCGGCATGGGCACCCAACCCGTAGTTCAGCTCATGCTCCTTGCCCTGCAGGGCCACGGCTGACATCTGCCCGAACGGTTTCACGTACCAGCCATCATCCAGGCCAATGACCTTGCCACCTTCCACCGAAGCGCCCAGCGCCAGGTTGCGGTACTGCCCCTTGATTCGATGACCGGCGTAGTGGGACGACAGGTCATTGCGCAGTTGATTGGCCTTGACCAGGCCATCCACGTAGTAGCCTTCCCGGTTCATCCAGGTGCCGTAGGCGCCCAGAAAATAGCTGGACAGGTAAGCGCTGTCGGGCCCTTTCATGCTGAGGTTCGACCGGCTGTAACCGCCCATCAGGCCTACCCGTGCTTCTTCGCTCAGGCTGGCGTCCACGCCCAGGGTGAAGCCACCCTGACGCTGGGTGTAATCAGCACCGCTGCCGGGCGACACCCGCGACTTGCTGTTCAGGGTTCGCACCCAGACGCCTTCCTGACCACCCTGGTTGCGCAGTTCGTCGAACCGCCCGCGGATGCCCGAAAGCTCGCCGTACCAGGCCTGGGTACCGGCACTGGCGGCTGCCAGGCTGGCGCGCTCGCCCGGGTATTCAGCCAGTGCAGCCTGGCTGGCGATGACCGCGGTAGTCGCCAGAATGGCGAGGGAAAAATGCTTGTTCATGTTCAACCTTCCTTAGTTGGTGTTGTTGGCTTGAACACGCTACTAGGGAAGAAGGGGCATGGAATTAGGACGCAGACAGTAGTGGCTGCCTGATAGGGCTGTGCTGCACGAAGGAAAGTGCGTTACCACGCCGTAGGAAAAGAGAAAACACCCCGATCCACATGGGCTGGCTAGCGAAACAACTCACCTGGGGTGGTACCGAACAACCCCTTGAACGCTGCGATGAACGCCGAGGTCGAGTCATAGCCGCTGGACAACGCCGCCGTGGTCACGCTGTGCCCCTGCTCCAGCGTATCCAGCGAAGACAACAAGCGCATACGCTGGCGCCAGCCACGAAAACTCAAACCGGTTTCACGCTGGAACAGGCGCATCAGGGTTTTCTCGGAGGTGCCCATGCGGCTGGCCCAGTCGCTGAGGGTCACGGCCAGCTCGGGGTTCTCGATCAGTTCATTGCACAAGGCCAGCAACCGCGGGTGCCGAGGCAACGGCAACGAGAAGCCTACTTCCGGCAAGCTGGCCAGCTGGTCCAGCAGCACCTGCACCAGCCGCGCCTCGGCGGTGTCGCCTTCGGGGTACTCCACCGGCAATTGGCAAAAACCCTTGATGAGCTCCCGCGCCAGCGGCGTCACTTCCAGTACCCGGCAGCGTGACGAGGCCCACGGGCAATCCTCGCGGCGCACATACAGGCTGCGCATTTCAGCGCGCATGGAGGTCACCACTTCGTGTTCCAGCCCGGCAGGTATCCACACGCCCCATTGGGGCGGTGCGAAGAAGCTGCCCTCGGCGCTGTGCACGCCCAGCACACCGCTGATCGCGTAGGAAAACTGCACCCAATCATGGGCGTGGGGTGGGGTCCAGGAGCCGGCGCTCAGGCTTTCGGCCCGGGCATACAGGGGGCGTGGCAAGCGCGTGAGTTCGGGAATTCGGCGTGGCAGGCCGGTTTGTCCGTTAGTCGGCATCGGTTGGCCTTATGTCGCAAGACGGCAGAGGATTGCTCACGGTAATCTCTGTGACCAATGATTACAAATCCGTTCGCAGGATCCTGTTATGCAAGCTCTCAAACACCTTAAACGCGTGGTCACCGACTGGTTCCTGCTGGGCATGTTCCTGGCCACCTTGCTGGCCTATTTCTTCCCCCGCTTCGGCGCCAGCGGTGGCTCGATGCACGCCGAAGTGGTGATCAATGCCGGGGTGTTCGTGGTGTTCTTCATGCACGGCATCAACCTGTCGGGCGAGCAGATTCGCCACGGCCTGAAGAACACCCGCCTGCACGTCATGGTGCAGGTGTTCACCTTCGTGGTGTTCCCGCTGATCTGGCTGGCTTGCGACAAGCTGTTCGGCCATTTCGTGTCGCCGACGCTGATGCTGGGGTTCTTCTACCTGTGCGCCCTGCCGTCGACCATTTCCTCCTCGGTCGCCCTCACGGGCAGCGCCTTCGGCAATGTGCCGGCGGCCATTCTCAACGCCAGCCTGTCCAGCGTCCTGGGCATTTTCATCACGCCCTGGCTGGTGAGCCTGGTAGTCGGCACCGGTAGCGGCGGCATCGACCTGGGCAAGACCCTGCTCGACCTGTGCGCCATGCTGTTGCTGCCCCTGGTGCTGGGCCAACTGCTGCGCCCGCTGCTGGGCAAGTTCTTTGCCCGCTACAAGCGCTACACCAACATCATCGACAAAGTGGTGATTCTGTTGCTGGTGTACGCAGCGTTCTGCAACTCGATGGTGTCGGGCATGTGGCAGCAGCAGGGTGACAGTGTGCTGGTCACAGCTTTCGTCGGCACGGCGATCCTGCTGGCGGTGATCCTGGTGCTGACCACCCGCACCGCGAAGGCCCTGCGTTTCAACCACGCCGATGAAGTGGCGGCGGTGTTCTGCGCCACCAAGAAATCCCTGGCGGCCGGGGCGCCCATGGCAGCGCTGATTTTCGGCGCCAACCCCGGCCTGGGCCTGATCCTGCTGCCGATCATGATCTACCATCCGCTGCAGTTGATCGTCTGTTCGGTGATCGCCGAAAGCTATTCGCACCGCAAAAAGACCCAGACCCTGGCCGAGATCGAAGCGCAGGAAACCGTCAGCGCTCGATAATCGCGGTCACGCCCTGGCCACCGGCGGCGCAGATGGAAATCAGCCCACGGCCGCTACCCGTCTGGGCCAGCAATTTGGCCAGGTTGGCCAGGATGCGCCCGCCGGTGGCGGCAAAGGGATGGCCGGCCGCCAGTGAACTGCCCTTGACGTTCAACTTGCTGCGGTCGATAGCGCCTAGCGGCGCGTCCAGGCCCAGGCGGGTGCGGCAGTAGTCCGGGTCTTCCCAGGCCTTCAACGTGCACAGCACCTGCGCCGCGAACGCTTCGTGAATCTCGTAGTAATCGAAGTCCTGCAAGGTCAGGCCGTTGCGCGCCAGCAGGCGCGGTACCGCGTAGGCCGGGGCCATCAGCAGGCCCTCGTCGCCCTTGACGAAGTCTACCGCCGCTGCCTCGCCATCGCGCAGGTAGGCCAATACCGGCAGGCCGCGGGCCTGGGCCCATTCCTCGCTGGCCAACAGCACCACCGAAGCGCCATCGGTCAACGGCGTGGAGTTGCCGGCTGTCAGTGTGCCTTTGGCGCTGCGTTCGAATACCGGTTTGAGGCTGGCGAGCTTTTCCAGGGTCAGGTCGGGGCGCAGGTTGTTGTCGCGGGTCAGGCCCAGGAAAGGCGTCACCAGGTCATCGTGCCAACCGTCGGTATAGGCACGGGCCATGTTCTGGTGGCTGTGCAGGGCCAGCAGGTCCTGGTCGTCCCGGTTGATCTGCCAGGTCTGCGCCATCAGCTCGCAATGCTCGCCCATGGACAGCCCCGTGCGCGGCTCGCCGTTGCGTGGCAGTTCCGGTTTGAAGTGGTGCGGGCGCAGTTGCAGCAGGGCCTTGACCTTGTCACCGGTACCCTTGGCGCGGTTGGCCTGCAGCAGGATCTGGCGCATGCCTTCGCTGACGGCGATGGGCGCATCGGAGGCGGTGTCCACGCCACCGGCAATACCGCATTCGATCTGCCCCAGGGCGATCTTGTTGGCCACCAGCAATGCTGCTTCCAGCCCCGTGCCACAGGCCTGGCTGACATCGTAGGCCGGTGTCTGCGGTGAAAGCCGCGAGCCCAGCACGCACTCACGGGTCAGGTTGAAGTCGCGGGACAATTTCAGCACCGCCCCGGCCGCTACCTCGCCCATGCGCAACCCGTGCAGGCCGAAGCGCTCGATCAGGCCTTCCAGGGCGGCCGTGAGCATGGCCTGGTTACTGGCCCGGGCATAAGGGCCATTGGCGCGGGAAAAGGGGATACGGTTGCCGCCAATGATGGCGACCCGACGCACTGCATTCATGTGAAACTCCCTGTGCGGCTGAGCGAAGAGGCGCTTACAGCCTAGGCGTAAATTCGCCAAACGAACGACTGAGGCGCAAACGTGGTCCACACTTTGAACTCAACCTGCCGGAGAGCGTTCCATGTCCGACCGTTATATCGACTTCGCCAATTCCGACATCGGCCGCCGCCTGGCGGGCGCCGTGGGCCTGCCGACCCCGGCCCGGCTGGAACGCTGGCAGGCCGGACGCCTGCGCCCGGTAGAGGGTGCGCTGCTGGTGGGCGGCGGGCCGCTGGCCCAGCAGGTGGCCGAACTGGCCCCGCGCCTGACCGACAGCGCCTTCGCCTTCGCCACCGAAGGCTCGACCCTGAGTGCCTGGACACCGGGGCTGGGCCCGAAGATCAAGGCAGTGGTGTACGACGCCAGCCATATCAGCGACACCGAACAGCTCAAGCAACTGCGCGAATTTTTCCAGCCACTGATCAAAAGCCTCGACACCAGCGCCCACCTGCTGATTCTGGGCCGCGTGCCCGACGGCCTGGCGCCTGACGCGCACATCGCGCAGAAGGCGATTGAAGGGTTCAGCCGTTCGCTGGCCAAGGAACTGCGCGGCGGCGGTGTCCTGCAACTGTTGCAACTGGAACAAGGTGCGGAGGCCGAACTGGAAGGCGCCCTGCGCTTCTTCCTGTCGCCAAAAAGCGCCTATGTGGACGGCCAGGTCGTGCGCCTGGGGCCTTGTGCCGTGCAGGTCAACGACTGGACCCGGCCCCTGGCCGGCAAGAAAGCCCTGGTCACGGGTGCCGCCCGCGGTATCGGCGCCGCCATCGCTGAAACCCTGGCCCGTGACGGCGCCGAGGTGTTCCTGCTGGACGTGCCTCAGGCCAAGGCAGACCTCGATGCTCTGGCGGCACGCCTGGGTGGCCGCACCATTGATCTGGACATCTGCGCCACCGATGCTGCGCAGCAACTGATTGAAGCTCTGCCGGAAGGCATCGACGTGGTGGTGCACAACGCCGGCATCACCCGCGACAAGACCTTGGTCAACATGACCCCGGAATACTGGGACTCGGTCCTGGCGGTCAATCTCAACGCCCCGCACCGCCTGACCCAGGCGCTGTTCGACAGCGGCACGCTGCGCGACAACGGGCGGGTGGTGTTGCTGTCGTCCACCAGCGGTATCGCCGGTAACCGCGGGCAAACCAACTATGCCGCCAGCAAGGCCGGCCTGATCGGCCTGGCCCAGGCATTCGGGCCGAAACTGGCCGAGCGCGGCGCGAGCATCAACGCCGTGGCCCCCGGTTTCATTGAAACCCACATGACCGCGCAGATGCCCTTCGCGCTGCGCGAAGCCGGGCGGCGCATGAACGCCCTGGGCCAGGGCGGCCAGCCCCAGGATGTCGCCGAGGCAGTGGCATGGCTGGCCCAGCCCGGCAGCGGCGCAGTCAATGGCCAAGTGCTGCGTGTGTGCGGGCAAAGCGTGGTGGGGGCCTGACGATGACCATTCAATGGCATGACCTGGACCGCGTCGCCCCGCTGTCGGGGCTGTACACAAAGGCGGCGCTGCGGCGCAAGGTCAGCGGCAAGCAATTGCCCGATACGGGCCTGCGTGCCTGGCTGGCGGTGGACAACCAGCGCCTGGCCGACTACCGCGAGGTATGCGGCCTGGGCGGCGGCAGTCTGTTGCCCCTGACGTATCCTCATGTAATGGCCTTCGCCCTGCAGATGCAATTGCTCACTGACCACGACTTTCCTTTTCCGTTGTTGGGCCTGGTGCACCTGAGCAACCGCATCCGCGTGCTGCGGCCCTTGGGTGGCTTGAGCCGGATCCATGCCAGCGTGCATGTGGAAAACCTGCAACCCCATGAGAAAGGCGCCACGTTCAGCCTGGTGACCCGCATCGAAGACACGCTGGGCCCGCTGTGGGAAGAGGACAGCGTGATGCTGTGCAAAGGCGTGCACCTGGACGGCGCAGTCGCCACCGAGGTACAGGCCGGCGCGGCACCGATGATCGAACAGGCCCGCTGGTACGCCGGTAGCGATTGCGGGCGCAAATACGCCAAGGTGTCCGGCGACTACAACCCCATTCACCTCAGCGCCGTCAGCGCCAGGGTGTTCGGCTTCCCTGCCGCCATCGCCCACGGCATGTTCAGCCTGGCCCGAGCCCTGGCGGCGCTGCGCGAGCAACTCCCGGCCGCCAACATCGAGGTTCACGTGCAGTTTCGCAAACCCGTGCGCCTGCCCAGTGAGGTGGTGCTGTGGGCCAGCGCTGGTGGCTCCAGCGGCCAATTCGAGCTCAAAGGCAAAGGCGAGCTATCGCACATGGCGGGCCAGTGGTCACCGGTCGCCTGAGTGCACAAAGCTTCTAGACAGCCCCCGGCGCGCGCGCGATAAGCTTGGGCCATGAACCCTTCCAATTGGATCGACCTGGCCCAGGACCGCGAGACCGGTATCGAAACCTTGCGCGCCCATTTCTACCAAGGCCATGCCTACGACCCGCACTGGCATGACAGCTACCTGGTGGGCGTCACCGAGCAGGGCGTGCAACGCTTCAACTGCCGGCGCACCCGGCATGACAGCACGCCTGGCAAGATATTCCTGCTCGAACCCGGCGAGATCCACGATGGCGAGGCCCCCGATGAGGCGGGCTTTACCTACCGCATGCTGTACCTGGACCCGCACTGGCTGGAACGCGAGATGGCCGGCCTGTTCGAGGACGCACCCGCGGCTCATGCACTGAGCTTCGCCCACACCCTGAACCAGGATCCGCGCCTGGCCCATGCGGCGTTGTTCGCCTTCGGCGCGTTGCACGGCCAAGAGCTGCGCATCGTGCGCCAGAGCGCCCTGGACGGTCTGGTCGAACGGCTGACCAGCCACCTGCAATGGCGCAAGCGTCAGGATGCCGACCCCCGCCTGCCATTGGTGGCCCTGCGTGCCCGCGATTACCTGCACGCCCACTGCCACCGGGACCTGGGCATGGACGAACTGGCGCTGGCCTGCAACATCGATCGTTTCCGCCTGACCCGTGCCTTCAAGGCCGCGTTCGGCCTGCCGCCCCATGCCTATCTGGTGCAACTGCGCCTGGCCCGCGCCCGTCGCCTGCTGGCCGGTGGCGCAAGGGTGGCGGACGTTGCCACCGACCTGGGCTTCGCCGACCAGAGCCACCTGGGCCGCTGGTTCATGCGCGCCTATGGCCTGACCCCGGCAGCCTACCGCAAGCGCTGCTCAAACCTTCCAGACTGAACACGCCGCAAGGTCGATCATGGCAGCCCTGCCCTTCCTGGAGCCTGCCATGCTCGCCTTCATGCTGTTCGCCTTCGTCGCCTCCATCACCCCCGGCCCCACCAACCTGCTGGTGCTGAGCAACAGTGCGCGTTTCGGCCTACGCGCGGTGCTGCCGGTTATTTTCGGCGCCTGCGCCGCTGCGGCGCTGATCGTGCTGGCCGTCGGTACCGGGCTGGGTCGCACCCTGATGACCCTGCCGGGTGTGCAACTGGCCATGACCGTCGCGGGCCTGGCCTGGCTGACCTGGCTGGCTTGGAAGATCTGGGCCGCGCCGGGGCATGCCATCGAGGCCGATCAAGGCCGGCGCCTGGGGCTGGGCGGTGCGGCCGGGCTGCAACTGGTCAACCCCAAGACCTGGATGATGGCGTTGGCGGTAGTCAGCGTGTTCAGTGCCCAGGGGCTGGCGGTGCATTGGCTGACGCTGGCGTTTTTCCTGGTGTCGTTGCCGTGCATGGGCTGCTGGGCGGTGCTGGGCACAGGTGCAGCGCGCTGGTTGCGTTCGCCGCAGGCGATGCAGCGCATGAACCGGGTGTTGGCGGTGCTGTTGTTGGCTTCCAGCTGGGCCGCCGTGTTGACCCACTGATTAACCTGATTGGATTGTGCTTCAGCCACCATACAGTTTTTCATCATCGTGGCTCTTGCGCCCCGCGCCCCTGCGCCCCAAGCTTCAGGCACAGGAGAGCCCCATGAACCTCGAAGAACTGACCGAACGCCTGCATCGCATCCGCGATAACAATGACTGGCGTGGTTTCCACAGCCCCAAGAACCTGGCCATGGCCGCCAGCGTTGAAATGGCCGAGCTGGTGGAAATTTTTCAATGGCTGAGCGAAGACCAGTCGCGCCAGCTCCCCGCTGACCAGCTGGAACATGCCGGCCAGGAAGTGGGTGACATCGTCCTTTATCTGCTGCTTTTGTGCAGCGAACTGGGGCTGGATATGGATGCCGTGGTGCGCGCCAAGCTGGCCCACAGCGAACGGCGGTTCGCCAAATGAGCGACCGCCACTTCGATGAGCTGGCGACCCGCTTCGCCGAGAAGATCTACGGCGGGGCCAAGGGCGCCATCCGTCTGGCCGTGTTGCAGGCCGACCTGACCGAAGCCCTGCCGCATCGGCCCCTGCGCGTGCTGGACATCGGTGCCGGCCTGGGCCACATGTCGCTATGGCTGGCGCAGCAGGGCCACCAGGTGACTGTGACCGAACCCGCTGCGCCGATGCTCGAAGGTGCTCGCCAGCGCTTTGCCGAGGCAGGCCTGGACGCCACGTTCATCCAAGCACCCTGGCAAGAATTGCCAGGCCTGTTGACCGCGACCTACGACCTGGTGGTCTGCCACGCCGTGCTGGAATGGCTGGCCGAGCCCTTCACCATCCTCCCCGTGCTGCAGCGCCTGGTCGCACCCGGCGGGTGGCTGTCGCTGGCGTTCTACAACCGCGACGCGCTGGTGTACCGCAACCTGCTCAAGGGGCATTTCCGCAAATTGCGCAGCAACGAACTGGCCGGTGAAAAACAGAGCCTGACGCCGCAGAAACCCCTGGACCCGCGCGAACTGCAAGCGCAACTCGACGGCCACTGGCAGGTCGAAAGCAGAAGCGGTGTACGGGTATTTCACGACTACATGCCAGTCGACTTTCAGAAGAAGGCCGCGCTGGAGGACCTGCTGGAAATGGAGCTGGCCCACCGCCGCCACCCGGCCTACGCGGGCTTGGGCCGCTACCTGCACTGGATCTGCCGTCCCCTCTGACGCAGTGGAGATCACCATGTACCGCCGAACAGCTTTAAGCCTGATGTGCCTGGCCCTGGCGGCTTGCGAGTCGCCCAACCCCTACACCGCCAGCTCGAACCCGCTGCCGCCGGCCCCGGCCCAGGCGGCGCAGACCTTCGACCGCAGTGCGTACCCGGCCACGCCGCGGGACTTCGCCAGTTACCGCAGCTGGACCTGGTTCAACCACCAACTGCCGCCCGGCAGCCCCGTGGCCGAATCCGACCAGATCGCCGAAGCCGTGAGCGAAGGCCTCGACCAACGCGGCCTGCGCCCTGCCCGCAACGGCCCGGCGGACCTGCTGGTAAGCACCGACGTGCGCATGGAAAAACGCCTGCGCCAGGTCCAGGAGGACTACGGCCCGGGTTATGGATACGGCCCCTATGGCCCTTACGGAGGCTATCCTCCAGTAGTACGCACCTATGAAGTGCAGGTCATGGTGGTAAGGATTACCCTGTTCGATGGCAACACCGGCCAGCCCATCTGGACCACCAGCGCGGAAACCGACGGCCAGGGAAGCAGCAGTCAACGCGGCGACGCACTGCGCAGCGCCGTGAACAAGGCCCTGACGGCCTACCCACCGAGCTAGGGTCTGTATGAAACGCACTCCAGCGAAGGCAAGGCGCACCTGTTTTCAACGCAGCATGGCCGAGCTGGGATGTATTTCGTACAGAGCCTAGGCAACTGGAGTACCTCATCATGTTCCGCCGTCTTGCAGTACTGTCCGTGGTCGCGCTGCTGCTCAGCGCCTGTGAAAGCAACCAGGTGAACCGCGACTACGACGCCAGTCGCGATTTTGGCGCTTACCGCAGCTGGAGCTGGAAAGACCCAGCGCTGCAGTACCGCCCCGATGACCCGCGCATCAAGAGCGACCTGACCGAGCAGCGCATCCGCGAAGCCGTGGCCAGCGAGCTGGACCAGCGCGGCCTGCGCCCCGCGCCGGCCGGGGCCCGGGGTGACCTGAGCGTGCAAACCTACCTGATCGTGGAAAACAGACAGCAACAGATCACCACCAATTATGGTGGCGGTTGGGGTGGCTACTGGGGCGGCTACTGGGGTGGGCCGATGTACAACGAGACCCGCAGCGTCGACTACAAGGTCGCGACCATTCAGGTAGACCTGCTCGATGGCCACGATGGCAAGCTGGTATGGCGCGGCAGCTCCGAGCAGATCATGAACAACTACCCGCCCAGCCCTGCCGAGCGTAGCGCCGCGATCCAGAAAACCGTGACCAAGGTGTTAGCCAACTACCCGCCTAAATAGCGCCGGGCGTCGCCGTTTCGAACTGCTACGCTCAATGCTATTCACTGGACGTGACAGTGTCGGCAAGGAGTGCCAGATGGCCCCGCGCTTTGCTTTTCCGCACCGGCAACAGGGGGCCATCGGCCTGATGGCGGCCATCACTCTGGGCATGGCGCTATTGTTCATGCTACTGGTGATCGATAGCGGGCGGCTGTACCTGAACAAGCGCCAGTTGCAACGCGTGGTCGACACCGCCGCCCTGGAAGCCTCCAACCTGAATGCCGTGTGCAGTGGCACCGGCGTCAGCGCCCTTACCCAAGCCACGGCCAGCGCAGCGCGCAACGGTTACGTGGCAGGCAATGGCAACACCCTGACGGTCACCTGCGGCACCCTGGCCACCGGCAGCAACAACCTGCGGGCCTTCACTGCCAACGCCAGCGCCACCCAGGCCATTCAGGTGGTGGCCAGCGAGAGCGTGAGCAGCAGTTTCGCCAATGCCCTGTGGTCACTGTTCTCCGGTGGCACCTTCAGCAGCACCACGACGCTGCATGCCACGGCCACCGCCGGCTATGTGGGCAACCCGCTGGCACAACTGAACATCCGCAGTGCACTGGCTACCGTCGACAGTTCGCAATCAGCCCTGCTCAACAGCCTGCTGGGGGGGTTACTGGGCGGCAGCCTGAACCTCAGCGTGGCCCAGTACAACGGGCTACTCAACACTGACGTCAACCTGCTCAGTTACCTGAACCAGGCGGCGATCACTGCCGGGCTCACCGTGGGCGACTACGACACGCTGCTCAATGCCAACCTGAGCGTGACTACCCTGGTGCAGGCAGCGGCCACCCTGGCCTCGCAAAGCGGCGCGGGGGTGGACGTGACCACCGCGCTGGGGCAGATTTCGGCACTGGGCAATGCCACCACCCTGCAGTTGGGCACGCTGCTGCAGACCACCACGGGGTCTGCCACCGCCGGGTTGAACGGCACGTTGCAACTGCTGACTCTGGTGCAGAGCATCATCGAGGCCGCAGGGGGCAGCAACGCCATAAACCTGGGCACCAACCTCAGCGTGCCGGGGCTGGCCGGGTTGAGTACGCAGATCCGCATCATCGAGCCACCGCAGTTTTCCGCCGTGGGTAACCCGCAGTACGCCAAGGATGCGACCAGCACCGGGCGCATTTATGTGCGCACGGCGCAGGTGCGCATCCTGTTGTCGGTGCAGTTGAGCGCCGTGACCGCGTTGACCAACACGGTCAACGGGCTCGGGTCGGCATTGAATACACTCCTCAAACCATTGCTGTGCCTGGGGGCTTGTACACTGACGGACGTCAAACTGCTGCCCGACGGGGCAAACCTGGGGGTGGGCATCGATGCAGGTGGCGCCAGCAGTTGGGTAACGGGCTATAACTGCGCCGCTTCGCAGAAAAGCCTGACCGTGGCAGCCAACACCTCGGCTGCCACGGTGGTGATCGGCAATATCAATTCAAGCAGCTTCTTTTCGGCTGCTACCCCCACTTCCAGCTCGGCGTTCAACATCCTTGACGTGGGCACCACTCAATGCCAGCCGGGGGGAAACATTTGCGGTACCCGCACGGCCTACGGCGGCGGAGGCCTGGGGCTCGCCGTCAACAGCAGTGTGGCGGGCAGCTCTCAGACCCACACCTACAGCAACCCGCCGAACGTTGGGCTGGCCTCGCAGAACTACACCTTTTCATCCACCAACGTGGTCAACAGTCTCAAAAGCACCTTCAACGGGATCAGCCTGATTTCCTACGCGGCGACCACGCCCAGCCTGCTCGGTGTGCTGACTTCACTGGTCAGCGGGCTGGTGAACACGGTCGTCGGGTTGGTACTGGCGCCGATCGTTTCCCTGCTCAGCTCGCTGGTGGACCCGTTGCTCAACAGCCTGTTGTCGTTGCTGGGAATTGATCTGGCCAACGTCACCGTGGGGGCGAACCTGACGTGTCAAAGCGGCAGGGCGCAGCTGGTGCTTTGATCTGAGCTTTGCTTCGTCTGCTTCCCGAGCTTCGCCTGGTCCCACACCGAAGTGCGACTGACCATGTGGGACCGGGCGAAGCTCGGGAAGCAGACCACGCCTTAATCAGCCCTGGCGATGGGCAGTTCGATACAAAACCGAGCCCCCTCCTCGGTGTTGCTGACACTCAACCGCCCCCCCATGTTTTCAATGATGCCATAGCTCACCGACAACCCCAGCCCGGTGCCCACCCCCACCGGCTTGGTGGTGAAAAACGGCTCGAAGATTTTCTCCAGCAAGCGCGGTGGGATACCCCCGCCGTTGTCCTGCACGTACAAGCGCACGCGTTCGTCGTCCGCCTCGGCGGTGGTCTCGATCCAGGGCTCGAAGTCGCGGTTGCCTTCACGCTTGGACAGCAGCGCATCACGGGCATTGACCATGAGGTTGATCAGCACCTGCTCCAACTGGTCCACGTGCCCGCGCACGTCAACTTCCAGGGCGATCTCCGGTACACGCAGCTGTACGCCCTTGCCCTTCATGCCCTCACTGAGCAACGACAAGGTACCTTCCACCGCCTGTTTCGGGTTGAACAACTGCATCTCGATTTCCGAGCGTCGGCCGAACACCCGCATGTGGTCCACCACCCGGGCAGCCCGCTGTACCTGGGCATCGATGCGGTTGAGCTTGTCTTGCAGGTAGTCGATCTGCACGTCGCCATTGCTCAAGCGCTTGAGCACGTTGACGATGGCCATGCGCATCACGTTGAGCGGCTGGTTGATCTCGTGGGCCAGGCCCGTGGCCATCTCGCCGAGGGTGGCCATTTTCGCGCTCTGGGTCAGTTGCTGCTGGGTGCGCCGTACTTCTGTGTTGTCGCGGCCCACGGCCTGCACCTCGATCAACTGGCCGCGCTCATCGAACACGCCCCGGTCCGACCACACCCACCAGGCATGCTCGCGGCCCGGCAGTTGCAGGCTGATCTCGGCCGAGCTGACCGGCGCCTGCGGCGTCAGGCCTGCCAGGCGCTGGAGAAAAGCCTTGCGCTGTTCGCTGGACAGCCAGTTGCCCAGGTTGATGCCGGGCAGTTGCTCGGTGCTGCACTCCAAGTAGCGCGCCAACGGCTGGTTGCCGAAGGTCAGGGTCAGGTCCGGGCGGTAGCGGCAGATCATGGCCGGCGAGTCTTCCACCAGAATGCGGTAGCGCTCTTCGCTTTGGCGCACCAGTTCGGAGGCTACAGTGGCTTCGGTGATATCCAGCCACAGGCCCACGGCTTCCACCGGCATGCCCAGGTCATCGCGCAACAGGCGGGCTTCGTCCAGCAGCCAGTGGTAATTGCCCTGGCGATCACGCATGCGGTAGCGGCTGCGCACCGCGCCTTCGCGCAGCAACTGGCGGGTGCGCTGGAAATAACCGTCGCGGTCATCGGGGTGTACCCACTGGGCCAGTTCGCCATCCTGACAGTCTTCCAGGGTCCAGCCCAACAGCGGCCGCAGGCTGTCGCTGAAGAACGACGGTTGCAAGGCGCCCTCGGCATAGCGCTGCACGTAGATCACCGCGGGCGAACTGGCGATCACGTTGTCCAGGCGTTTGTGGGCGGCGGCCGCCTGCTGTTGCTGGTTCTTGATGTCGCTGATGTCCAGCATCATGCCTACTACCCGGCGAATGCGGTCGCCCTCCAGCACCCGGCCTTGAATACGAAACCATGCCGGGGGCTCGACGTTGTGCAGGCGCACGCTGAGCATCAGCTCATGACCGCGTTGCACGTCGCGCAGGCGGCTCTGCAATTCGGCGCGGTCGGCGGGGTGGATCAGCGCCAGCCAGTCCTGTAGCGCCAGCTGCTGCGGCGCCTTCAAGGCCTCGGCCAGGCCAGGGGCCAGTTGCAGGGCGTCACGCTCCGGGAAGAACTCCCACCAACCGGTGCCCATCAAGCCTTGCAAGGTTTCCAGGCGCTCAAGTTCGTGGCGATGGCCGCGCTCGGCCAGGCGTGCCAGCACCGGGCCGGCCAACGCCGCGAACAGGCTCGGGCCTTGCTCGCGAACCAGCGGCGACAGCCCACCGGGCGGCAGTGCACATAATAGCCAGGCCGCGACGCCATGGTTCTCGCGGTAGGGCACCAGGCAGGCAGGGGCGGGTGCCAGCAGTTCAGTGTCCAACACCGTGTGGCTGTCCAGCCCGTGCAGGCCACGGCTGAGCCGCGCCTCGGCCGGCCACAGGGTCAGTTCGCCCGGGCGCAGCCAATCGGCATGCAGCCGCCATTGCGCGCGCTCGTGGTCATGCAACAGCAGGGCAGCGCCGGGCAATTGCAGGTAGGTGGCCACGCTGTGCAGTTGCTCGGCGATGACTTCGTCCAGGCGTTCCAGGCTGCTGAGGCGCAGGCGCTCGCCTATCTCGGCCAGCAGCCGTCGGGACTGCCCGTGGTCCTGTTGCTGGCCGCGCTCGGCCAGCAGGTCGCCCACATCGAACACCTGCAGCACCCAGCCATCGGCCTGATGCTGAACCCAGCCGCGGGTATGCACGGTGCCCTGGGTACCTTTGAATTGCAGGTCCAGGGTCTGGCCCTGCCAGTCGGCCGGCTCGCCTTCGATCACCAGGCGGCTATCGGGCTGCAGGTAACTGGCCAGGCGCCGGTCCGCCGCGGCTGCCAGTTGGTGGCGCAGCGGGCCGCTCAGGCGCAGCACCTGGCCTTGGCCGTCGAGCAGCACCTGGAGGCCGCTGGTGACCTGCGCGGCGACCTCCAGGGGCACCGGCAACGCCACCGCGGGTTGGGCGCGCCAGCGGCCGAACAACTTGTCGCCGGCGCTCAAAGCATCATGCTCGACGTGGCCGTCAGGTTGGTGGGCAAGTTAGGCACTTGGCCGATGCCGGGTAAGGTCAGGAAGGGCATGATGGTGTTGAGGTTGCTGCTGGGGTAGCTGATGGTCACCGTCAGCAGGTTGCCAGCGCCAGCGTAGGTGACGCTGACGTTGCTGGAGGAGAAGTTGAGGGCCGTGGGCAGCCACTTGTTCACCACGGTGGTCACCGCCGTGACAGCGGTGGACTTCACCTGCGCGGTGTAACCGGTACCTGCCGTGGTCGGGTCGATAGCCACGGTCTGGCGGATGGCTTCGGCGCTGGCTTCGTTGAAGCTCTGCATCATCAGCAACGGCAAGCTGTAGGCCACCACCGCGTAGAACGCGGCGAAAAAGATCATGAACACGATGGCGAATTCGATCGCCGCTGCACCTTTTTGCTTATGGGGGAGGCCTGCTTGCATGATCGCGTCTACCCTGACAGTACGCCTGTGTTAGAGCATAGAATCATTCGACGAAAAGGGACGTTTTTTACCGGATGCCAAGCCTAGTACTCCTGATCTGGTTCACCCTCTGCGCCGAACAGGACATCCGCCAGCGGCAGGTTGCCAATGGACTGACCTTGGGCGGAGCCCTGTTTGCGCTTTTCTTCCTGTTCCTGAGCGGCCACAGCTGGCTGGGCGGCACCGTCGAGGAAGCCGGCCTGGCGCTGGCCGTGGCCATGGTGCTGACGCTGCCGGGCTACATGACCGGGCGCCTGGGCGCCGGTGACGTGAAGCTGTTGTGGGCCCTGGCCCTGGCCAGTGACCGTGCCCATGTGCTGGCAACGTTCATCGGCGCCGGGGTGGTCATGATCGCCTGGGCGTGGCTGGGGCCCAGGCTGTGGAAACGCCTCAGCATCAAGCTGCGCAAACGCCTGCACAACCTTGAGCCGGATCCGGCCACCAAGCCGCCGTTCGTGCCCTTCCTGCTGGTCGGCTTCCTGGCTTCGCTAGTCTGGATCCACTGATCGGGGCCGTCACTCCCTCTATGTACATAGTCACAAAGTAGGGCTACTTTCAGATACAGGCGCGGGGCCATCAGCGACCGCCAGGGACACAACCTTCAGCAGGTTGTCAGCAGGGAGTTGCGCGTGAACATGCCCGTTTCATCCATGAAGGTGCTGGTGGTTGACGACCAGCCAGCCACCGTCGAAGAACTCTGCGAATTCCTCCAGGGCAACGGCTACGAATGTGTACCGGCGCTCACCAGTTGGCAGGCGCTGGAGTGCTTCGAGCAGCATGGGGGCATTGGCCTGGTGCTGTGCGACCTGCACATGCCGCACATGGACGGTATCGAACTGGTCCGCGAACTCAAGCGCCGGGGCGGCCGGCAGCGCCCGTTCGAACCGATCATGATGACCGGCCGCGCCGACAAGCAGGACGTGATCAAGGCCCTGCGCGAAGGCTTCGTGGACTATTACCAGAAACCCCTGGACCTGGCCGAGCTGCTCGAAGGCCTGCACCGCCATGAGCGCAACCTCGCCGAGCAGCAGGCCCACTACCGGGAACTGGGGCACCTCAACGAAAAACTGCAGTACCTGGCCGAGTCCATCGATGAGCTGTACCACGAACTTGACCGGGCGCGGCGGCCGGCACCCGCCAGCGCCTTCCCCGAGCCCGCCGCGGTGCCAGCCGCCTTCGACCGCTTGTCCCCGCGCCAGTTGGCTGTGGCGCAACTGGTGGGCAAGGGCCAGACCAACTACCAGATCGCCTGCGAGCTGGGCATCACCGAAAACACCGTCAAACTCTACGTCAGCCAGGTACTGCGCCTGACCCACATGCACAATCGCACGCAACTGGCGTTGGCGCTGGGGCCCGCGCAGCCTTCCGACCGACGCCGTGCGGGCAACCACTGACGGCTACTTGCCGATCTTGCCCGAGTCCTCGTCCCGGTACCATTGCGGGATTTTCAGCGTGTAGCTTTCCAGCCACCGGCGCATCGCCGCCTCATGCTCCATGGCCGTGGTCGCTTGTGGGTTGCGCGAAGCAACCTGGCCGCTGCTCTGCAGTTGCAGCCATTGTTCGGTGCCTTGTTGTGGCGCCGATGACGGCCCGGGCTGAATAGCCCAGGCCGGGGCCGAGGCCAGCGTCAGTACCAGTAACCCGAGGTTGATGCGCATACTGCCTCCTGCTTATTTGGCCGGGGCTTCCAGGGTCGCCACGACCTTGACGCCGCTCTTGAGTTTTTCCGCCCGTGCCTGGGCGGCGTTAACCTGATCGGGGGTGAGGTGGACCCGGCTGACCAGTTCGGCAGCCTGCTTCCAGTTGTCCTGGTAGAGCAGCAGCGTGACCAGGTTGGACGCCGCCAGAGGGTCTTCCTGCTTGAGCTCCATGGCCGTCAGGAACTCGAAGCGTGCGTCGTCCAGGCGCAGTTGGTTGAGGTAGACCACACCCAGGTCGTTGCGGATCTTGTCATCGGTAGGCGACAGCCGCGCCGCCCGCTGCAAGTGGCTCATGGCCAGGCCATTGTCGCCACGGGCCGCCGCCAGTTGCCCCAGCCCATGCTCGCCTTCGGCGGCCATGCAGGTACCCAGCAAGCCCCGGTAAAGAGGTTCAGCGTCGCTGCGCCCCAGCTGGCGCAGCACCCGGGCCTTGCGCAGGCGCACCTGGACCAGGCTGTCCGGCAGCCCCTCCAGGTTGGCGAGGCTGGCGTGCAGGCGGCCTTCGTTGGCCATGTCATCGGCCAGGCTCAGCGACAGTTCCTGTTCAGGCGTGGGCTTGGGGCATTCGCCCGGCTTGCCGTTCAGGGCCTGCCAGTCGATACGGCCATCGGCGGCGCAACCGGTCAGGGCCAATAGCAAGGTTGCCAACAGCAGTGCTTTCATCCGTGAAGCTCCAGGGGGTCAATGGGCAAAGGCGCGGGAAATGGCGAGCATGCCGGGCCCGGCCAACACAATGAGCAAGGCAGGAAACAGGAACACCATCATCACCACCGACATCTTGCCCGAGAGTTTGGAAATGTATTCCTGCAGGTTGGTCAGGCGGCGGTCGTCCAGCAGCTGCTTGAGCGACAGCAGGGACTTCATCGCCCCGCCCCCCTGGTTGATCAGTTGGCGGAGGATGACGCAGGTGTCGGTGAACTCATCGACCGCCACGGCATGGGCCGCGTAGTCCAACTGCTCACCCAGTTCCAGGCCGGAATCCACGCGGTTGAGCACCAGTTTCAGCTCCGCACTGAGTGCCGGCAGCAGGTTCTGTGATTCAGTGGTCAGCACCCGCAGTGCCTGCTCCACCGCAAGGCCGGATTCGAACAGAATGCGCAGCAACGGAATGAAGGTCGACACTTCACGGCTGATCTGCTGCTTGCGCCGTTCCGCCGCCCAGGCCAGGACCCGCTTGGGCGCGATGTAGCCCACACCCAGGCCGAGCAGCGGCGCCACTATTTCATGGTTCACCGGCAAGAAAAACAGCGCCTGCACGGCCCACACCAGCACAAACACCACCAGGGGCGTGCCCACCTGCCAGGCGGCAAACCGCGAGCGTTGGCCGGCCCTGCGCCAGCCAATTCGATCGAGCAGCAGTTGCGTTTCGCTGTCCAGGCTGATGGCCCGTTGGCCCAGCGGGCTGTCACCCAGGCGCTCCAGCCAGCCACGGGTGCTCTTGACCTCATCGGCTTCGCCACGCAGCCGTCGGTTGACCAGGCGCTGGCGACGCTGATGTTCCAGCAACTGGTTGACCAGCAACCCGGCTACCGCCAACAGCAACACTGCACTGAGCAACAAGAGCATCTCAGATACTCCTCAGCATGCGCCACAACGCCACGCAGCCGCAGACCTGCAGCACGATGGCGGCAATCAGCATGTGCTGCCCACTGGGGTCCTGCCATACCCTGGACAGATAGGTGGGGTTGGTGACCAGGAAGTAAGCGGCCACCGCCGCCGGCAAGCCCGCCAGCACGTAGGCGGTCAGGCGGGTTTCACCGGTCATGGCCGACAGTTGCCGCGCACCCTGCTCGCGTTCGCGTATCAGCTTGATCAGGTTTTCCAGCAGCTCGCTGGCGTTACCGCCGAAGCGCTGGTTGATCCGCAACCCCAGCGCAAACAGGCGAAACTCGTCACGCTCGTACAGTTCGGCGAAGTCTTCCACCGCCTGGTCGAGGCTGACGCCCAGGCGCACGTTACGCTCCACCCGCGCCAGCGCCTCGCGGAGCGGGTCGTAGCTGGCCTCCATCGCGCCCAGCACGGCATCGGCCAAGGTACGGCCGGACTTCAAGCTGCGCACCGTGTAATCAAGCAACGAAGGCAACTGCTCGATCATGCGCTGCACCCGGCGGCGGTAGCGCCAGCTGACGTAGCCACGCAGTACCAGTGGTGGCGTCACCAACATCAGCAGCATGCCGAACCATTCCCCGGCCAGCGCGCCCAGTAGCGTCAGGCCGGCCCAGATGGCGATGAACAACCAGATTCGGTCGTGGGGCCGGCCCAGCCCGGCACGCAGGAACATACGCTCCAGCCAGCGCATCATCGGACGATCGCTCGCCGCGGCCACCTGCCCTTGACCCAAGCGCTCCAGCACCCGCTTGTCCCCGCTGTGGCGCATGCCCAGGAAGAACAACCGCGCCGACAGGCCCAGCAACCCCATGCTCAGCAGCCCCAGCACGATCGGTCCGAGCATGGGTGTGCCCCCTCAGTGCACGTGGCTGAAGGAGTCGCGGCGCAGCTTGTCGCCGGCCGGGTTGATGGCCTCGCGCACAAAGCCGTACCCCGTCTGGCGGTCCAGGCGGAACAGCGTATTGGTGACGTAGACATCGTCACGCACACCGACCACCTCGACCACTTCGCTGACGCAACGACGGCCATCGGGGCGCCGCGTCAGTTGAATCACCACATCCAGTGCCGCGACGATCATCTGCCGCAGGGTTTTCTCGGCCACGGCGCGCCCGGTCAGGCCCACCAGGGTTTCCAGGCGCAGCAGGGCATCCTGGGCGTTGTTGGCGTGCACAGTGCTCATGGAGCCGTCGTGGCCGGTGTTCATGGCCGTCAGCACGTCCACCACTTCCACGCCGCGTATCTCGCCCAGGATGATGCGGTCGGGGCGCATCCGCAGGGCGTTGCGGATCAGGTCCGAAGACTTGACTTCGCCATGCCCCTCCGCGTTCGGCGGCCGGGTCTCCAGGCGAACCACATGGGGGTGATCCAGTTGCAGCTCGGCCACGTCTTCGATGGTGACCAGCCGCTCATGGGGGTTGATCAACTGGCTGAGAATGTTCAGCAGGGTGGTCTTGCCGGTGCCGGTACCGCCACTGACCAGAATGTTGCAGCGCTTGCCCACGGCCTCCTGAATGAAGTCGTAGATGGCTTGGTCGATGGTCTGGGTGGCCATCAGGTCAGCGCTCTTGAGCATGTCCTTGCGAAACTTTCGAATCGACAGGCACGGGCCGTCCAGGGCAATGGGCGGGATAATGGCATTGACCCGGCTGCCATCAGGCAGCCGCGCGTCGACCATGGGCGATGACTCGTCCAGGCGCCGGCCCAGTGGCGCAAGGATGCGCTGCATCACCCGTTCCACATGGTGCGAGTCGATGAAACGCAGGTCGGTGTGGTGCAACACCCCTTGGCGTTCGACGAACACCCGGTGCGGGCCGTTGACCAGAATCTCGGTCACGGTGGGGTCGCGCAGCAGTACCTCCAGGGGGCCGAACCCGGTCAGCTCGTCCACCAGTTCCTCGGCCAGGCGCTCCATCTCATAGCGTGACACCGCCAGGTGGCGACGGGCGATGTAGTCACCGACCTTGTCCACCACGAACTGGGCCAATACCGGCCGCGAGCCTTCCAGCAGGTTCTTGCCGGACTCCTCGATGGCATCGATGATGAAGCGGTGCAATACCAGTTTCAGGCCCTGAGGGTCGCCACTGCCACCTTGGGTACGGCCGCCGCCGAACAATTTTTCGCTCATTCCTTGCTCCACAGCCGGTTGAACCAGCCCGCGCTTTGCGGCTTGACGCTTTCAGAGCGCTTGGCCAGGCGTTCGCCCAGGGCCTTGAGGCCGTTGGTCAGGGTTTCCCGGGGGGCCAGTTCGAACAGGCTGGCGCCCTGGTTCTTGGCGTTCATGCGTATTTCCGGGCTGAAAGGCAGCACTGACAGCACCGGTAGCCCGTAACTCTTGCCCAATGCATCGGAGTCGGGCACCACCGAGCGCAGGTAACGGTCCACCAGCAGCCGCGCGTGCTGCAGCTTCATGCCTTTCTCACGCCACAGGTTGAGCACCGCCAGGTTGCGGCGGCATTCCACCACGCTCTGGTCGGTGTACCAGAGCAGCTTGTCGCAGTGGCTTACGAAGGTGCGCAGCGCCTCGCTGTCAGGCTGGCCCATGAGGTTCACGATGATGTGCTGGAAGTGCTGGCGCAGGGCGCTGAGCAGCATGTACAGCTCGGCGGCGCTGGTGGTTTCCAGCGCTTCGTCCTTTTCGCTGTAGGCCAGGATGCTCATGCCTGAGGGTGAGCGCGGGAAGGCGCTGTCGATCATGGTGCCGTCCAGGCGGCGCAGGTTGCGCAGCGCATCGCCGAAATGAAAGGTCGCCTCCAGGTTGAGCATGCCCAGGCTGGCGCCGTGGGGCAGCCCCAGGTCCAGCAGCAAGGTGTGCTGTTTGCTACGGTGCACCACCAGGCCCAGGTGCGCCGAGAGCAAGGCGCCATCACCGTCGCACTGGGCGCCATACAGTACGGTCAGCGCGCCCAGGTTGGGGTTGGTGGCCACGGGCGGCAGGCGCTTGCTCAGCCGCCTGACCAGCCCCGCTACCTCGCTGGAGCGCGAGCCATAGGCAACAAAGTCGCGGGCGCCGGCCCGCATTGCGTTGAGCACCAGCTGGTTGTCCATGCCGTCGCCCAGCGCTACCACGGCCAGCATCGGCTTGGCTTCCAGGGCACCTTCGATCAGCGCGCACTGGTTGCCTACCTGGTCGCGGTCCAGGCCGATGAACACCAGGCTGGCGAAGGTCACGTCCACCAGCGCCAGCAGTTCGTCCAGGCTGTCGCCGGCGGCACCGACCACCTGGCCCAGCGGCGCCAGGGCGCCTTGCAGCCACTCCAGGTCGCCGTCGTTGCGGGTGATGGCGAGGAAGGTCTGGCTCAGGCTCTGGCTCATTGGGACAACCCGCTCATTCGGTCGTAGTTACCGTTTTCCAGGAAATACATGCGGTAGAAGTTGGGGTCATAGTTGCGCATCTTCTCCCCGGGCAAACTTGGCAGCTTCGCATCGGCCGCCAGTGGCCTGACCAGGTGCGGCGTGACCACCATCAGCAGCTCTTTCTCTTCGCGGGTAAGCGCCGAATTGCGGAAGAACGCCCCCAGGATAGGGATGTCACCCAACCCGGGAAACTTGTCCACCGCCGACACCGTCTTGTTGCTGATCAGACCGCTGATCACGAAACTCTCGCCGTCGGCCAGCGACACGCTGGTATCGGTACGCCGCACATTGAGCGCCGGCACCGTGGTACCGGCGATGGTGATGCCGCCGCTGTAATCCAGCTCACTGACTTCGGGGGCGACCTTCAGGGAAATGCGGTCGCCGCTGACCACCGTGGGGGTCAGCGTCAGGCGAATGCCGAATTCCTTGTACTCGATGGAGATGTTGTTGCTGCCCGCACTCGGTACCGGGATCGGCACTTCACCGCCCGCCAGGAAGCTGGCGCTCTGGCCCGTCAGCGCCACCAGGCTGGGCCGCGCCAGGGTATAGGCGAAGCCGCTGCTCTCGAGCGCGTTGATTACCCCCAGCACCTTGCCGCCGCCGAAGGCGATGTTGAACGTGCCACTGGCCAGCGTCGCGGCCCCGGCCACGTCGCCGATGGCACCCTGCGCCACCGTGCCGCTGACGGTACTGGGTGAGCCAAACAGAAAGTTGGAGCCCTTGCCGAAGATCGACGTGCTGGCCTCTTTGAGTTTGGTGCGGCTGATCTCGACGAAGCGGATATCGGTCTGCACCTGGCTGGGCAAACCGGGGTCGACCGAAGGCGGCCCGCCGCGCGGGTCCATGCCAGCGGTGGCCGCCCCACGGACGAAGACCATGGCTTGGCGTGGCGCCGTGGAACACCCGGTCCAGAGCATCAGGCTGGTGGTGCCTGGGGCCACGCCGGTCAGCAGCACGCCGTTGTCACCCGCTTCGCGCACGTCAGCGATTTTCGGTTCGCCCACCGCTACCCGGGTAATGGCTACCGGGCTGTGCACCTCGGTCTGGCCGCCTTGCTCTACCTCGAACACGCCGGGCAACGCAGGCAACTGCCCGCAACCTGCCACGGCGGCGTGAACCGCGGGCACACAACATCCCGCCAGCAGCACGCTGTAAATCACTCGCTGGAAAACTGGCACGGTACGACAGCTCATTGAAGGCATCCTTGCTGTAATTCAGGGCGTTTGCGCGTTGGCCTGTTTGTCTACCACGGCTCCACGAATCACTTCCATCTTGCGCCGCGCCGGGGCTGGCCCCGCAGGCGCTGGCGTTGCGTTGGTCATCGCCAGTTGGCTGAACTGCAGCAATTGGCGGTTGGTGCTTTCCACGGCCTCTATCGCGCCCGGGTCGCCAGCCCAGTAATGGGCCAGGCGCTGTTCATCGGCACTGCGCACGGCCAGGCGCAGGGTTCCGGCCTGCGCCCCGAGCATCAACCGGCTGACCAGCGCCTGGGGCACGGCCAGCACCACGGTGCGCGCGGCCCGGCGGTTCTTGTCGTCAGGCACGGCGTCGGGCGCCGCAGGCTGGCCGTTATTGGCCGGGCCCAACTGGTCGCCGACGCTGAGCACCCGTACCGCGGGTACCACCACCTGGGCGGAAGCCAGCGGGTTGCTCTGGTCCTGACGCAAGTACAGCATCACATCCACATAATCGCCGGGGGTCAATTGACCGGCGGCGCTGATCACCTCGTCAACCGCCACTGCAAGGGCACGCTCGTCCGGGCGGATCATGCGCGCCAGCGGGCCGCCAGGGCTGAACGAATCGTCACTGAGCCAGGTACCCCCCGCCAGCGGGCGCCAGGTACTGCGGCCCACCGCCTTGTCCACGGCGGCGAGGCTGCCCGGCGGGGCAATGCGCACCTTTTCCAGCGCCAAATCCGTGGCCACCAGCGGCACGTTAGGCGCCACGTCATGGGCCAGCACCACCACGGGCTGAAGCAGGTCGGGGGGCGTGGGCGCCGCGGTTTGTGGCTGCGCTGCGCTGGTGGACGCGGCAGCCTCAGGTGCGGGCGCGGGTGCCGCAGGGCGGCTGAGGACAATGCCCCAGTACCCTGCGATCAGTGCACCCACCAGAAAAAGGCCTGCCAGGATCATGGTGAAACGACTGCTCATCTGGGCGCCTCCCTATGCCTCAACCGTCATCCTTGCCAACAGTGGCCCTGTACAGGTGTTAAGTGGGTGAAACCGTTTCGCTATTTCAAGGTAGTTGAGCTAGGACGAAACGCCATTACCTGGCGGAACAAATTCAGCGCAAACGATGGCGCCTCTGAAAAACAACGACTTGTTGGCGCCGCACCAGGGATTATCACTTTAGTGATAATGCTTTCTTACAGTTGCCGGGTGTCGGGTTGTTGTCGATGCTGCATTTGAAGGGAACCACGTTGCAAAAACCGCAGCATTAGCGTCCTCGACGCAAGGAGTGTGTTGTATGTCCCTCATCAAAATGAAGCACAAGGTCGTCAAGTTTCTGCGCGACAAAGACGGCGCATCCGGCATTGAATATGCCATCATCGCGGCTATGATTGCTGTATTCATCTTCACGTTCAGCACATCGATCCAGGCCGGCCTCACCAACGTATTCAACGGCATCAAGAACGCGCTGTAGGCACGGCAGTCCATTCATGACTTTACCCGGCATCAGGTATTCCCTATGAGCCCCTCTCCACCCCCACGCCAACAGCTGCTTCTGGTGGACGACGAAGAGGACGCCCTGCTTGAGCTCGCCGAGCTACTGGAAGGCGAGGGTTTCTGCTGTTTCACCGCCACCTCGGTGAAACTCGCCCTGCACCACCTCACCCGCCACCCCGACATTGCCCTGGTCATCACCGACCTGCGCATGCCTGAGGAAAGCGGCATGTCGCTGATCAAGCGCTTGCGCGAGCACACCTCGCGCCAGCATTTGCCGGTGATCGTCACCTCGGGCCACGCCGACATGGAGGACGTCAGCGACATGCTGCGCCTGCAGGTGCTGGACCTGTTCCGCAAGCCCATCTATCACGTGCGCTTGCTGGAAACCCTGAATAACCTCTTCCCGCAGCCCAAGGTGCACCTGGTTGGCCATTGAGCCTAAAAGCGTCATGGGCCCGGTCACTCGGAGCCACCCAGGTCACTGTCAGGCTGGCTAAGATATAGGCAGCAGGGGAACTCAGCGGCAAAGCCCCTGCCCAAGCCTCTGGCCGGCATCAGCCGGTAATCGATCGGGAAGCACACATGCACGCAGATGGTTTTTTCGAATGGCTGGGCCAGGCGCTGGGCGCGATCATTCGGTTTGTGGTCGACAGCCTGAGCTGGCTGTTCAACCTGCTGGCCCATGCAGGGGGCAATTTCGTCGAGGGGCTGTCGCGCACCCTGGGCATGGACACTTCGCTGATCAGCATCATCGCCCTGGTCATCGGCCTGATGTTTCTATATTCAGCCTTGCGCGCGTTCATGCGCGCCTCGATTTTCCTTGGGGTGATCTGGCTGATCCTGGGCTTGTGGCTGCTCAGCTGGATTATCCACTGAGCACAATGAGGTAGCATGGCGGGCCCGCGAAGGAGCCCGCATGAGTACACTGCTGAACGATTGGCGCGACCGCCCCACCCACCGTCGGGTGTGGGGCCTTGCCGCGCCAATGATCCTGTCCAATATTTCCGTGCCGCTGGTGGCGCTGGTCGACAGCACCGTCATCGGCCACCTGCCTCACGCGCACCAGTTGGGCGCCGTCGCCGTGGGCGCCAGCCTTTACGGTTTTCTGGCCTCGATGATGGGTTTCCTGCGCATGGGCGCCACCGGCTTCGCCGCCCAGGCGGCCGGGCGCAATGACGGCGCCACGCTGCGCCAGGTACTGTTGCAGGGCTTGTCCCTGGCCCTGCTGTTTTCCCTGCTGCTGTGGGCACTTGCCCTGCCCTTCAGCCACCTGGCCCTGAGCCTGATGCAACCTTCGGCGGCCTTGGCGCAAAGCACCCGCGATTTCTTCCAGGTGCGCTTGCTCGGCCTGCCCGCCGCGCTGGGCACCTACGCCCTGGTCGGCTGGTTCCTGGGGACCCAGAACGCCCGGGCACCGCTGGCGATCCTGCTGGTCACCAACCTGACCAACATTGCGCTCAACCTGTGGTTCGTGATCGGCCTGGGGTGGGGCGTGATCGGTTCGGCTTGGGCCTCGGTGCTGGCGGAATGGCTGTCGGTGGCCATCGGCCTGGCGCTCACCCGCCCGTCTCTGCGGGCCTACCCCGGCGAAGTGGCCTGGGCGGCGCTGCGGGTGTGGCAAAGCTGGAAGCCGATGCTGGTGGTCAACCGCGACATATTCCTGCGCAGTCTGGCGTTGCAATTGGTGTTCTTCCTGATCACCGTGCAGGGCGCCCGGCTGGGCGATGCCACCGTCGCCGCCAACGCACTGTTGCTCAACGGCCTGATGGTGACCGCCTACGCCCTGGACGGGCTGGCCCATGCGGTGGAAGCCCTGTGCGGGCATGCCATCGGCGCCGGCAACCGCGATGAACTGCGCCGCTCCATGACCGTGGCCTGTGGCTGGTCATTGCTGGCCAGCGTGGCGTTCGCCATGCTGTTCCTGTTCGGCGGGCACCTGTTCATCGCGCTGCAAACCGATATACCCAGCGTACGTGATACCGCGGACATCTACTTGCCCTACCTCGCGGTGCTGCCGCTGATTGCCGTGGGTAGCTACCTGCTCGACGGCCTGTTCATTGGCGCAACGCGGGCGCGGGAAATGCGTAATGCGATGTTGCTGAGCGTGGCCCTGATGCTACCGGTAGCAGTATTGACCACCGGTTTGGGCAACCACGGCCTGTGGTTGAGCTTTCTGCTGTTCATGGCGTTGCGGGCGGTAACTCTGGGGGCCGCCGGGTGGCGGCTGCATCAGCGTGATGGGTGGTTTACGCAAGGCCACGGCTAACCAGCGATACCGGCCAACTGTCAGATCCTACAGTTACCAGGGGCGCGCAGGGGTGGTTCACTCAAGTCTTCATTGAATGCCCCGAGGACACCACCATGAACCCTGAATCGCAAGCCCGCGCCGACTTTAAAAACCTTGTCCGGCAACGCCTGGTAGCTCCCTTCGATGATCCCGAGGCCGTTATTTACCACTCCGACTTCTCTCGGGACATAGATGACTGGGCGCCCATGTGGATTGACGTCGCCCTCAGCGTACGTGACCGATTTCTACTGACAACACGTGACGCCAAGGACGATTACGCCTACTGCCATTCATTCAGGAGCGTTTCGGTCACGGCTGGATCCTACCTGTTGATTGGCGAAATGAAGGTCGACTCGCCAACCTTTATCTTCGGCGGCTTCGGTGCCTGGTCCGGGAACCGCACCATTGCCTGGGTACTGACCGCCCCCAGCAAAAAATTGGAGCGCCTTAATGTAACGTTCAACGTCCCTGCCGATGGGGTGATTGAACTGGAGTTCGGCGCCTACGCGCGCATGTGGGAGGAGACCGAGCACATGATGTCCTCGTGGCTGAAAAACGTGTCGCTGATCAGGATCAATGACTGACGAAACCCACTACATCCGGCAGCACCGGCGCCAACCAGCGCAGCGGTCGAGCGAAACTGCCCACCAGAGTGATGTGGTTGATGCGGTTGTAGTAGAAGTCCTGCACCGACACGCCTTGCTCACGCAGGCGTGTCGCCATCTGCCAGGTGTTGCGCCGCGGGTTCACCAGGTTGTCGCTGTTGGCGGCTATCAGCAGCGCCGGGGGCGCCTGGCGGCTCAGGTGGTTGATGGGCTGGGAGTCGGGTGGCTCGTGGGGGGAGAAGAACACGGGCTTGGCTTCAGGGTTCTCGATGGGCAGGAAATCGTAGGGCCCGGCCAGGCCGATCCAACCATGCAATATGGCCGGCGTCAGGCCTTCGGCGGCCAGCCAGCGTGGGTCCAGCGCCAGCATTGAAGCGTTGTAGGCGCCGGAGCTGTGCCCCATCACGAACAGTCGCTGGAGGTTGCCGCCATACCCTGCGATGTGCCGCCAGGTCCAGGCCAGCGCCGCCGCATTGTCCTTGAGAAAGTCCGGGTAGCGCACCTGTGGATAAAGCCGGTAATCGGCGACCACGGTCAGTATCCCCCGGGACGCGAGCGCTTCGCCGACAAAGCGGTACTGCTGCCGCGAGCCGCTGTTCCAGGTGCCCCCATAGAAAAAAACCACCACCGGGTGTTCCGGCAGTGGTTTCAAAGGCTGGTAGATGTCCAGTTGCTGGCGCGGGTCGCTACCGTAGGCAACGCCCGCTGTCAGCTGGTAACTGTCCGACGGCGTCAGGCCGTCGACCAGTTTCAGCGGCGAGCAGGCCGCCAGCAGGGCAATGATCGCCCCGCCCAGTACGGCCAGCAGGCCTCTCATTCAGCTCACGACGACAGGTACGAGGAACGGGTCAGGCCCAGGCGCAATGCGTCCAGGTACTGAGTGCGTTCACGGGCGCTGATCTTGGCGCTGGCGACCTTGTCACGGTAGTGGGTCATCAGCTCCTCGGGCGACAGGTGCACGTAGCGCAGCATGTCCTCGATGGTGTCGTGGGTCTCGATGCCGGCGTGGTACACGCTGCCATCGGCGTTCTGGTAGATGTTCACCGAGTCGGTATCACCGAACAGGTTGTGCATGTCACCCAGGATTTCCTGGTAGGCGCCCACCAGGAAGATACCCAGCAAATAGTCTTCGCCCTCGTTCACCGAGTGCACCGGCAGGCTGGTCTCGATGCTCTGCTCGTCGACGTATTGCTTGATCTTGCCGTCGCTGTCGCAGGTCAGGTCCTGCAGCACGGCGCGGCGCATGGGCTCTTCGTCCAGGCGGTGCAGCGGCAGGATCGGCAGTACCTGGCCGATGGCCCAGGTGTCGGGCAGGCTCTGGAACACCGAGAAGTTGCAGATGTACTTGTCGGCCAGCTTGTCGTTGAGCTCATCCAGCACCATGCGGTGCGAGCGCTGGCGGGCCTTCAGCGAGTTGTGCAGCCGGCGGCACACGGCAAAGTAGCATTGCTCGGCCAAGGCTTTCTGGGCGAGGGTGATCTTGCCATCGGCGTACTGGGTGGCCACGTCACTCATGTAGTGGGTGGCGCGCCAGTAGGTCTCGGTGACCATTTCGATGTCGGTCGGGCCCAGCAGGTCTACCAGCCACTGCACGGTCTCGGGCAGGCTTTCCTTGTCTTCGATTTCCGGCACGTCGTCGTTGTGCTTCTCGACGTCGGTCACCTGCACCACCAGCATGGCGTGGTGAGCGGTCAGGGAACGGCCGCTTTCCGAGAAAATGTGTGGGTGCGGCAGGCCCTGGGCGTCGCAGAATTCCTTGAGCATGCCCACCACGACACCGGCGTAATCGTCCATGTCGTAGTTGATGGAGCTGGCATTGCGCGAGTGAGTACCGTCGTAGTCGACGCCCAGGCCGCCGCCCACGTCGATGTGGTCGACCGGCAAGCCCAGGGAGCGCAGTTCGCCGTAGTAGCGAATGGCTTCCTTGAAGCCGTGCTGGTAGTCAGCCAGGTTGGCGATCTGCGACCCCATGTGGAAATGCAGCAGGCGAATGCCGTCGTCCAGGCCGGCGGCGCGGAAGCGCTCCACTACCGACAGCAACTGGGCGGCAGACAGGCCGAATTTGGACTTCTCGCCACCGGTGTCGGCCCACTTGCTGGAGGCCAGCGACGACAGGCGCACGCGCAGGCCCACCTGCGGCTTGACCTTGAGGTCGGCCGCTTCTTCGATCACCAGCGCCACTTCCGACTCTTTTTCGATGACGATGAAGACGTTGTGGCCCAGCTTCTGGCCCATCAGCGCCAGGCGAATGAATTCGCGGTCCTTGTAGCCGTTGCAGACGATGGTGCCGCCCTTGGGCGCCAGGGCCAGCACGGCCAGCAGCTCGGGCTTGGAGCCGGCTTCAAGGCCGATGGAAACGTTCTGGGTGGCGATGATGTTTTCCACCACCGCTTCCTGCTGGTTGACCTTGATCGGGTACAGGGCGGTGTACTGGCTCTGGTAGTCCAGACGCGCGATGTTGGCGTCGAAGGCGCCGGTCAGCTGGCGCACGCGGTCTTGCAGGATATCGGGGAAGCGTACCAGCAGTGGCAGCGACAGGCCGCTCTTGCGCAGTTCGTCCACCTGTTCGAACAGGTCGATGGGCGCACTCTGCGGCCCATTGGGACGCACTTCCACGCGCCCGGCCTCGTTGATCGCGAAATAACCGGCCCCCCAATGGCGGATCCCGTAAACACTGCGGCTGTCCGCAACTGTCCATTGGCTGCCATCGTCTTTGCGTGTGCGTCGTACGGACATCGAAGTCCCCTATAAAAAGTCAAATGCCACCGGCCATCAGGCCGGTGCAGTGTAATAAGTGAAGATGACGATTACCCGCCTGTGCAGGGTAGACCCTGCAGGGCGCGCCAAGTTTGCAAAAATGGAGAAAGCGCCGGTGCGGTTCAGCCGCCGGACTTCTTGGCCTTGAAACCCTGCTTGACCAGTTCGGCGAGCAGCAGCTCGACATGGTCGCCCTGGATTTCAATGACGCCATCCTTGAGAGCGCCGCCAGTACCGCAGCGGCGCTTGAGGGTGGTCGCCAGTTCCTTGAGGTCGTCGGGCGCCAGCGGGACGCCGGTGATGGTGGTCACCGTCTTGCCGCCCCGGCCCTTGCTTTCACGACGCACGCGGGCAATCCCGTCACCTTCGGGGATGACGGCCTGCTTGCAGATGCAGGCATCCAGGGGTTGACGACAGTCCGGGCAATGCCGACCTGCATCGGTGGAAAACACCAGGCCGCCGAGTGCGGCGAAGGATGCGGCTTTTTTGGCCACTGGCAATCCTCTTGTGAGGACGAAAAAACTGGCCGGCGCACGGGGCGTGACCGACCGCGAAGCCCCACTCAGGCAGGGGCAGCGCTACTGAAGGCGGTTGAAAGCCTGCAGCTTGAAAAGGTCGCGCAGTGTAACGGCAAATGCAAGGAATGCTAAGTGCCAAAACGCGCCATTTTCCACAAGTTTCGCGACGTGGCGCGCCCTGGAGCACCGCCGCCCCTCCAGGACCGGGCGAAGCTGGGGAACAGGGCCGCCGGGCAGACCGCGCCGCCTGCTTCCCTAGCGTGCGCCCGTTCCTGATAAAGCCCAGCGTCAGGGGGTCATGCACAACCGCAGGGCCATCAGCGAGTCCGGGCAGTAGGGCCGGGTTTCGCTTTCGGCCAGGGCCTGGGCCACGGGCATGAACCCCGCCTCCATCACCTCTTCCGGTTGAACGCTCAACGGGCCGTCCCACACCGCGGAATACACGGCGCACCAGGCGCGGTTGCAGGGTTCGTCGAAAAAGAAATGGCCATGGGCGGTCAGCGCTACACCCGTCACGCCCAGCTCTTCCTGCAACTCACGGGCAGCCGAGTCTTCGTAACTCTCCCCCGCGCTGACCATGCCGCCAGCCGCCACGTCCCAATACCCGGGGTACACCGCCTTGCTCAGGGTGCGGCGGTGCACACACAGCTCGCCTGCGGTGTTGAACAGCAGGATGAAAGTGGCACGGCCGATCAAGCCGCGCTCGCGCAGTTGATGGCGCGCCAGGGCGCCGAGCACGGTGTCCTGCTCGTCGACCCAGGTGATCTGCTCGGCGTCGGAAGCGGCGCGGTGCGCCGCCTCTTTATCGGAGTAACTCATCCGTCACCCCTGGGACAGCAGTTGACGCAGGTCGATCACTGCGGCATTGGCCCGGGAAATGTAGTTGGCCATCACCAGCGAATGGTTGGCCAGGATACCGAAGCCACTGCCGTTGAGGATCATCGGGCTCCAGACAGGCTCCTGGGAAGCCTCCAGTTCACGAATGATCTGGCGCACGCTGACCGTGGCGTTCTTCTTGGCCAGCACATCGGCGAAGTCCACTTCCACCGCGCGCAGCATGTGCGACAGTGCCCAGGCCTGGCCACGGGCTTCATAGAAGACGTTGTCGATCTGCATCCATGGGGTCTCGACGATTTCCTCGTCAAGCTGCGGCGCCTGTCCCGGCACGACGGTTTCGGTCTTCAGGCTGCTGTTGAGCTTGACCCGGCCGACACTGGCGGACAGGCGCTGGGACAGCGACCCCAGGCGCGTTGCCACGTCCCCCAGCCAGTTGTTCAGGTTGTCGGCACGCGGGTAGAACAGCGCGCCCGTCTGGTTGGGGTCCGACAGCCGCGCCTGGTAGCGGCCCAGGGAGTTGATGCCTTCCTGGAACTCGGACTCGCTGGACGGCCAGATCCAGCTCTTGTTATCGAAGTTGAAGCGCGGTTCGGCACGCACCAGGTCGCCATCTTCAGCCGACTGCGACTGGGAGCGGGCAAAGTCCTTGCGCAGCGCACGGCTGAAGTCACGCACCTGCACCAGCACGCCGTATTCCCAGCTGGGCATGTTGTCCATCCACAGGCCCGGTGGGAAACGGTCGTTGGAGATATAGCCACCCGGTTTGTTCAGCAGCGTGCCGGCCACGGTCTTGAGGGTTTCCACGGTGGTGTAGCCCACCACCATCTTGTGACCCTCGCGGGCGGCCGCTTCCTGGGCGTGCTGCTGCACCGGAAACAGCGCGGGCTCTTCACTCCAGTACCAGCCCAATGCACCGGTGACCAGCAGGTAGATGCCTATCACGCTCAACAGCGCGCGGCTGACCAGCAGGCCGCGCAGGTAACTGCGCGGTGCGGTCGGGGCCGCTCCCTTGCTGTCGGCGCTGGCGCGCGCCTCGCCTTTGCCCGTGCGGTTCTTCCAGTCCAGCATGGCTATATCCTTTCGATCACTGAATTCAAAAGTTCGACCGCGAGCCCCGCGCATCGTGCCAGTGAAACTCGATGTAACGCCTCGAGACACTGCGGGGCCGACGATCCTGGCCTGCACTATAAATCAAGCAGCCGCCCAGGCATAAGCGACTGGCCAGTCATTAAATGAATGCACAAACCGCCGCCTTAAATGCCCAGCGGCCAGCACGGGGAAAAAACCCTGTGCTAGCATAGAGCCATCACGCAGCGCCATACCGCCAATAAGCAGTCAGCCCATGACCGAACCCCAAGACCCCAGCCGAGAGCGGCTAAAGCATCATTTTGCCCAGCGGGTCATCCACCAGGCCCGGCACATCCTGGAGACCTGGCAGCGCCTGCAACGCAGCGAATGGTCGGGGGACAACCTGCGTGAACTGAATGAGGCCAGTCTGCGCCTGCTGCGCTTCGCCGAACGTTTCGAGCAGCCGGAGCACACGCTGATCGCCCGCCAGCTTCGGCAGGTGCTGCTGGCGGTGGAAACCAACCATGGACGCCTGAGCAGCGAGGTCATCGGCGAACTCAACCGCCTGATGCAACGCTTGTCGCGCACAGGCCTGCGCCATGGCGACAGCCTCGACCAGGCACCGCTTCCGCCCCTGCGCAAGCCCGTGTACCTGCTGCTGCAGGACGTGGAGCGCAGCGAACGCCTGGCCGTGCAGCTGGAGTTCTTTGGCCTGTATGTGCAGGCACTGGCCAACCCCGCGGCATTCCAGGCCTCGTTGCGTGAATGCCTGCCAGCGGCCATCGTCATGGACGTGGACTTCGGCGGGTGCGGCATTGGCCTGCAACTGGCGGCCCAGGCCCAGGAGGGCCAGGACCCGAAACTGCCACTGCTGTTCTTCAGCCTGCATGAAACCGACACCCCCACGCGCCTGGCCGCCGTGCGCGCCGGTGGCCAGGAATTTCTCACCGGTGCGCTGGAGGCTTCCAGCCTGCTGGAGAAGATCGAGGCGTTGACGTGCGTGGCCCAGTACGAGCCGTTCAAGGTACTGATCATCGATGACTCCCGCGCCCAGGCCATGCATACCGAACGCCTGCTCAACAACGCAGGTATCGTCACCCGCACCTTGATCGACCCCATCGGCGCGATGGCCGAACTGGCCGACTTCCAGCCCGACTTGATCATCCTCGACATGTACATGCCCGCCTGCACGGGCCCGGAGCTTGCGAAGGTCATCCGCCATAACGACCGTTATGTCAGCGTACCGATCATTTACCTGTCGGCCGAGGACGACCTGGACAAGCAGCTCGACGCCATGAGCGAAGGCGGCGACGACTTCCTGACCAAGCCCATCCGCTCGCGGCACCTGATCACCACGGTGCGCAACCGCGCTGCCCGGGCACGCAACCTCAAGTCGCGGATGGTGCGTGACAGCCTCACCGGGCTGTACAACCACACCCACATCCTGCAACTGCTGGAAGACTGCGCGTTCCGGGCCTGCCGCGAGGGCAAGCCGCTGACCTTCGCCATGCTCGACATTGACCACTTCAAGAAGGTCAACGACAGCCACGGCCACCCCATGGGTGACCGCGTCATCAAAAGCCTGGCGCTGTTCCTCAAGCAGCGGCTGCGCAAGACTGACTTCATCGGCCGCTATGGTGGCGAGGAGTTCGCCATTGTCATGCCCGACACGGATATCGAGGCGGCCCATGCCGTGCTGGACGAGATTCGCGAGCGCTTCGCGGAGATCCACTACCCGGCGCAGCCGCACGACCTGCAATGCACCTTCAGCGCCGGCGTGGTGCAAATGGTCGAGGCCAGCGACAGCCTTACCATGGCAACCCAGGCCGATGAGGCGCTGTACCGCGCCAAGCGGCTGGGGCGCAACCGGGTTCTGGTCGTTTGATGGTGTTGCCCGGCCCTGCAGGCGCCGCCCACTGCAGGACCGGGCAACGCCAACCCGACAGATGAAGTAACAACCCCGCCCCCTGCACGGCAAAGCCCACTGGGCTATGATGCGCACACTTTTGCTTTGCGAGATTGCCATGCGCCGCCTGCTTTGCCTTCTGTTACTGGTACTGACCCTGCCCGCTGTCGGCGCCGGGCTGCTGGACTCACGCCCCAGCGCTACGCTGGGCGGTGCCCTGAACAGCAACAGCGACTTCCTGCCGGTGCACCAGGCGTTCCAGCTCAACCTCGGCAAAACCACGCCTGACGCCATCACCCTGCAGTTCGTCGCCACCGACGGCTACTACCTGTACCGCCACCGCTTCCAGTTCAAGGCGACACCGGCGGACATCAAGCTGGGCACCCCGCAACTGCCCGACGGCGAGAAAAAACACGACGAATACTTTGGTGATGTCGAGGTGTACCACGGCATCGTCGAGGTCACCCTGCCCCGCGACCCGGCCGACCACCGGCCCTTCACCCTGGCGGTCACGTACCAGGGCTGTGCCGACAAGGGCCTGTGCTACCCGCCGGAAACCGAGAAACTGGCCATCGATGGCGGCGCCCCCGCCGACGCCAACGCCACGCTCACTGGCCCGGCCGGTGGTGCCCCCGTGCGCGGCTGGTCCTGGTATGAATTGTTGCTGTACCTGCTAGGCGGCATAGGCCTGACCTTTACCCCATGCGTGCTGCCGATGCTGCCTATTCTGTCGGCCGTGGTCATGCGTGGCCAGAGCAGCAAACTGCGCCGTTACAGCCTGTCGCTGGCCTATGTGCTGCCCATGGCGCTGTGCTTCGCGGTGCTGGGGGCCCTGATGGGGCTGTTCGGTGCCGGCCTGAACCTGCAGGCTCGGCTGCAATCGGCCTGGGTGCTGGGGCCGTTCTCGCTGTTCTTCGTGGTGTTTGCCCTGTCGATGTTCGGCCTGTTCGAACTCAAGCTGCCGGCCGCCATCAGCCACCGCCTGGACCGCATCGCCGGCAATACCCAGGGCGGCTCGCTGTGGGGCGCCGCCGTGATGGGTGTGCTATCCAGCCTGCTGGTATCACCGTGCGTTTCAGCGCCCCTGGCCGGTGCCTTGCTGTACATCAGTACCACCGGCGATGCCTTGGGCGGGGCGCTGAAGCTGTTCGCACTGGGCCTGGGCATGGGCCTGCCGCTGATGGCCGTGGCCATTGGCGGGGTGACCTGGCTGCCAAAAAGCGGCCCGTGGCTGGAACTGGTCAAGAATGCCATTGGCGTACTGCTGCTGGCCCTGGCCATCGGCTTGCTCAGCCGCGTGCTGCCGGGGCCGGTCACCTTGTTGCTGGTGGGCCTGCTGGCCGCAGGCGTCGGCCTGTTCCTGGGCGCCCTGGAGTTTACCGCCAAGCTACCCCGCCAACGGCTGGCCCAACTGCTCGGGCTGCTGCTGATGGTGTATGGCCTGGCATGCTGGTATGGCGCAATGAGCGGCCAGGGTGACCCGCTGCGGCCCCTGCCTGGCCCCGTGGCCAACAGCGCATCGGCAGCCCCGGCCAGCAACCGCTGGCAGACGATCACCACCGCCGGGCAACTGGACCAGGCCCTGGCCCAGGCGAAGCAGGCCGGCAAACCACTGGTACTGGACTGGTACGCTGACTGGTGCATCAGTTGCAAGGTCATCGAGCACGACGTGCTCACCGACCCGCAGGTGGTGTCGCGCCTGGCGGGCTACCAGCAGGTGCGGTTCGACGTCACCAACAGCAATGCCGAACAGCGCGCCCTGCTGAACCGCTACAAACTGTTCGGCCCCCCTGCCCTGGTGTTCTTCGCGCCCGATGGCAGCGAAATCGCCGATGCCAAGGTCATCGGTGAAACCGATGCTGCCGGCTTCCTCGGCAAGATCACCCTGGCAGACCGCCAAATGGTCCGTTGAGCCGCCAGGCCGGTGCTTGCGCTGGCCTGAGTGACCCATTTCAGCAAACAAGTCACAAATTTCAGGCGAACATCGGGCAACGTGCAGGCTATTGTGCTTGACTGGACAGTCGTCGCCCCATTGCGGCATAGTCGTGCCGCCTGAACAATCCGGGTAGTTTCAAGGAGCCGTGAATGCAGATGTTCCTCAGGTTTTCGCCCAAGTTGCCCCTGGTATCAACGCAAAACGTGACGCGCCGCCAAGAGTGAGCATCCCACTTCTCGAACAGCGGGAGTCCCATGGGTCTACCGCCGCAATTTCCGCCATTGCCATGGCAGGCCTCCACCGGCCGTCATGGCGATCCGCGACCTTGGCGCCAGCGCTTGCCGACTGGCTTGGGAGGTCGCCCTGGAACAATTTGTACACACTACCTGAACGCCCCTGACCGACCCTTGGGAGTTGATGATTAATGGATATTCGCAAAGTAAAGAAACTGATCGAGCTGCTGGAAGAGTCCGGTATCGACGAGTTGGAAATTCGTGAAGGCGAAGAGTCCGTACGGATCAGCCGTCACAGCAAGACCCCGGCCCAGCAGTACTACGCGCCAGCCCCGGTTGCCGCCCCTGTCGCTGCCCCGGCTGCCGCGCCCGCCGCCGCTGCCGACGCACCGGCCGCCGCACCGAAACTGAACGGTACCGTGGCCCGCTCGCCAATGGTCGGTACGTTCTACCGCAAGGCTTCGCCTGCCTCGCCAGCCTTCGTTGAAGTCGGCCAGACCGTGAAGAAAGGCGACACCCTGTGCATCGTCGAAGCGATGAAGATGATGAACCACATCGAAGCTGAAACCAGCGGTGTGATCGAATCGATCCTCGTGGAAGACGGCCAGCCGGTTGAATTCGACCAGCCGCTGTTCACCATCGTTTGAATCGCGGAGAGCCAACGATGTCCCAACCTGCGAAATTGGAAAAAGTCCTGATTGCCAACCGCGGCGAAATCGCCCTGCGGATCCTGCGTGCCTGCAAGGAACTGGGTATCAAGACTGTCGCCGTCTACTCCAAGGCCGACAAGGAGCTGATGCACCTGGGCCTGGCAGACGAGTCCGTTTGCATCGGTCCGGCACCGGCTGCGCAATCCTACCTGCACATTCCGGCGATCATCGCGGCTGCCGAAGTGACTGGCGCTACCGCCATTCACCCTGGCTACGGCTTCCTGGCTGAAAACGCCGACTTCGCCGAACAGGTCGAGAAATCCGGCTTCGCCTTCATCGGCCCGAAAGCCGACACCATTCGCCTGATGGGCGACAAGGTATCGGCCAAGCACGCCATGATCGAAGCCGGCGTGCCGACCGTTCCCGGTTCCGACGGCCCGCTGCCCGAAGACGAGGAAGAAGCCCTGCGCATCGGCCGTGAAGTCGGCTACCCGGTGATCATCAAGGCCGCCGGTGGCGGTGGTGGTCGCGGCATGCGCGTGGTGCACAAGGAAGAAGACCTGATCGCTTCGGCGAAGCTGACCCGTACCGAAGCCGGTGCTGCGTTCGGCAACCCGATGGTCTACCTGGAGAAGTTCCTGACCAACCCACGCCACGTGGAAGTGCAGGTACTGTCCGACGGCCAGGGCCACGCCATCCACCTGGGCGACCGTGACTGCTCCCTGCAGCGCCGCCACCAGAAGGTACTGGAAGAAGCCCCGGCACCGGGTATCGACGAAGAAGCCCGGCAGATGGTCTTCGCTCGCTGCGTCAAAGCGTGCATCGACATCGGCTACCGCGGCGCCGGCACCTTCGAATTCCTGTATGAAAACGGCGCGTTCTATTTCATTGAAATGAACACCCGTGTACAGGTAGAGCACCCGGTATCGGAAATGGTCACCGGCATCGACATTCTCAAAGAGATGTTGAGCATCGCTGCAGGCAACCCGCTGTCGTACACCCAGGATGACGTAGTCATTCGCGGCCACTCGCTGGAATGCCGTATCAACGCCGAAGACCCGAAGAACTTCATTCCGAGCCCAGGCACGGTCAAGCACTTCCACGCACCAGGCGGCAACGGCGTTCGCGTCGATTCGCACCTGTACAGTGGCTATGCCGTTCCGCCGAACTACGATTCGCTGATCGGCAAACTGATCACCTACGGCAAGGACCGCGACGAAGCCATGGCGCGCATGCGCAACGCCCTGGACGAGATCGTGGTGGACGGGATCAAGACCAACATCCCGCTGCACCGCGACCTGACCCGCGACGAAGGCTTCTGCAAAGGCGGCGTGAACATCCACTACCTGGAACACAAGCTGGCTGCCCAGAAGTGATTCACGGTTGTAGATAGCGGTACAGAAAACCGGCCCTCGAGGCCGGTTTTTTCATGCCTGGGGACAGGCATTGCGGGAGCTGGCTTGCCAGCGCGCTTTTTGCTGCATCAACAAGCTCGCTGGCAAGCCAGCTCCCGCAAAGTCGAGTAAACTGCCGCCCTTTAGATCCCGATTCCAAAGGTACCCGCCATGCCGTGGCTGCAAGTTCGTCTGGCCATCAGCCCAGAACAAGCCGAAACCTATGAAGACGCCCTGCTGGAAGTCGGCGCCGTTTCGGTCACCTTCATGGACGCCGAAGACCAGCCGATCTTCGAACCGGAGCTCAACACCACGCCGCTGTGGGCCCACACCCACTTGCTGGCCCTGTTCGAAGCCGACGCCGAGCCTGCCAGCGTATTCGCCCACCTGGAGCTGCTGACCGGCGCGGCACTGCCCGAGCACCACGCCGAGGTGATCGAAGACCAGGACTGGGAGCGCAGCTGGATGGACAACTTCCACCCCATGCGCTTCGGCCAGCGCCTTTGGATCGTGCCCAGCTGGCACGCCGCCCCGGAACCTGGTGCGGTGAACCTGCTGCTGGACCCGGGCCTGGCCTTCGGCACAGGCACCCACCCCACCACCGCACTATGCCTGGAATGGCTCGATGGCCAGGACCTGAAGGGCCAGAACGTGCTGGATTTCGGCTGCGGCTCGGGCATTCTGGCCATCGCCGCCCTGCTGCTCGGCGCTGAGCAGGCGGTAGGTACCGACATCGACGTGCAGGCGCTGCAAGCATCGCGCGACAATGCCCGGCGCAATGGCGTGGCCGACGCGCAGTTCCCGCTGTACCTTCCGCAAGACCTGCCGCAGGTACAGAGCGATGTGCTGGTGGCCAACATCCTCGCCGGCCCACTGGTTTCCCTGGCGCCACAGCTGACCGGCCTGGTGAAGCCCGGCGGCCTGCTGGCCCTGTCGGGCATCCTTGCCGAGCAAGGCGAGGAAGTGGCCGCCGCCTATGCCGCCGCGTTCGACCTGGACCCTATCGCCGACCGCGATGGCTGGGTACGCATCAGTGGTCGCCGCCGCTGAGAGCGCCTAGAATGCTTGTCTGCATAACCCGGACCCGCGCATGACCGACAGTTTCGTCACCCAGTGCCCCCATTGCCAGACCAGCTTTCGCGTCAGCCACACTCAACTGAGCGTGGCCCGCGGAGTGGTGCGTTGTGGCGCCTGCCTGCAGGTGTTCAACGCTGCGCGCCAGCTGCTGGAGCAAAGCACCGGCCGCCAGGAACCTGCCCAGGAACCCGCGCCACCGGTCGCCGGGCAGCGCGCCGCGCCCATCAGCCTGCGCGAGTGGACGGCCAACGAGCTGGACCTCGACCAGCTCGACCTCGACGGCGAACTGGCACGCCTGGAGCAACGGGAGATCCAGCCGGTCAAGGCGTTCAAGGACCACCCTCCACGCGAGGAGTCGTTCAGCGCCAGCCGGGACGAGCATCAGGATGAAGCGTGGCACGAGCGGCCCTTCGGCACCCACGCCGAGGACCTCGAACTGCACGACGATGACGAACCGTCGCCCCCCATCATCGAGCGCCAGCCGGCCCTTGACGAGGACACCGACAACGAGCGCACCGAGCCTTCGCTGACCCTGACGCCCGTCGAAGCGCACGCGCCCGCCCTTGGCCGCCTGCACGCTGATGACGACCTGCCGCCGCGTGGCGAGCGCTTGTCGGCACTGGATGCCGATGACGACGAGCCTGACGAACCGGCGCCCCGCCCTGGCCGGCACGAACGCAGCGAGCCGAACCTGCGCGAGGCGCCGCTGCTGGACCTGATGGACGACCCGCTGCAACTGGATTGGCAGAAACGCCGCACGCCGTGGGGTAAACGGCTGCTGTGGACCCTGGCGACCCTGGTGGCCGCCCTGGCCCTGGGCGGCCAGTACCTGTGGTACCACTTCGACGAACTGGCCCGCCAGGACCAGTACCGGCCGTGGTTCCAGCAGGTATGCCCGAGCCTGGGCTGCAGCGTGCCGTCGAAGGTCGACATCGACCGCATCAAGAGCAGCAACCTGGTGGTGCGCAGCCACCCCGACTTCAATGGCGCGCTGGTGGTGGACGCGATCATCTACAACCGCGCGCCGTTCTCCCAGCCCTTCCCGCTGCTGGAGCTGCGTTTCGCCGACCTCAATGGCCAATTGATAGCCAGTCGTCGGTTCAAGCCAGGCGAATACCTGTCGGGCGAGCTGGCCGGTAGCCAGGCCGAAATGCCACCCCAGACCCCGATCCACATCTCGCTGGACATCCTCGACCCGGGCCCGAAAGCGGTGAATTACAGCCTCAGCTTCCGCTCCCCCGAGTAGCCCGCCCCTGTAAACACTGGCTCCTTGAGGAGCCGGCCTGCCAGCGCGCTTTTCATTGCCCCGCGAGCTGGCTGGCACGCCAGTGCCCACAAAAATGGCGCTGCCAGGCGACCAAACCGCTCGGCATAAGCAAATAGTTGTTCAGATTTTATCCAAAACGACCTTTATCCGGTCACCGAGAGCGGGTATTATGCCCACCCTTTTTCGAACTCTAATGATCCGGCCCCACAACAGGGAACACCTATGTCGGCGGTACGCATCGGCCCATATACATTGAACAACGCCCTGATCCTTGCCCCTATGGCAGGGGTCACGGACCAGCCCTTCCGGCAGCTTTGCCGACGGATGGGCGCAGGCCTGGTCGTATCAGAAATGGTCACCAGTGACATGAGCCTGTGGAACAGCCGCAAGTCGCGCATGCGCATGATCCACGAAGGCGATCCCGAGCCCCGCTCGGTACAGATCGCCGGTGGAGACGCGCAGATGCTGGCCGCGGCCGCGCGGGCCAACGTCGAAATGGGCGCCCAGATCATCGACATCAACATGGGCTGCCCGGCGAAGAAAGTCTGCAACAAGGCGGCAGGTTCCGCTTTACTGAAAGACGAGGCCCTGGTGCAGGAGATCCTGCATGCCGTGGTCGGCGCCGTCCAGGTGCCCGTTACCCTGAAGATTCGCACCGGCTGGGACCGTTCCAACAAGAATGGCATCACCGTTGCAAAGATTGCCGAGCAGGCGGGCATCAGCGCCCTGGCGGTACATGGCCGCACACGCGCCGATCTTTACACGGGTGAAGCCGAATACGACACCATCGCTGCCATCAAGCAGGCGGTGTCGATCCCGGTCTTTGCCAATGGCGACATCGATTCACCGCAAAAGGCCCGGCGCGTCCTCGACGCCACCGGTGCCGACGGTCTGCTGATCGGCCGCGCCGCCCAGGGGCGGCCGTGGATCTTTCGCGAGACCGAGCATTACCTGCGCACCGGCGAACTGTTGCCGGCACCGCAATTGAGTGAAGTGGAACAGATTCTGCTGGAGCACCTGACGGCACTGCACGCCTTCTATGGCGATGTGATGGGCGTGCGTATCGCCCGCAAGCATGTCGGGTGGTACCTGGCCACCTTGCCGGGCGCCAAGGAATTCCGCGCCCAGTTCAACCGCTTGGAAGATACGCAAGCGCAGTGCGCCAACGTTCGCCAGTTCCTCGGTGAATGTAATGAGAGCCCTGTGACAGGGGACGGACAGGGGGTGGCCGCATGACGATGATGACCGAGACTTTAGTGAGTGGAACAACGCCCGTGAGCGACAACGTCAACTTGAAACAGCACCTCAACACGCCCAGCGAAGAGGGTCAGACCCTTCGCGGCAGTGTTGAAAAGGCGCTGCACAATTATTTCGCCCATCTTGAGGGCGCTGCCGTCACTGACGTGTACAACCTGGTGCTTTCCGAAGTCGAGGCCCCCTTGCTCGAAAGCGTGATGAACTACGTCAAGGGCAACCAGACCAAGGCCAGCGAAATGCTGGGCCTGAATCGCGGTACCTTGCGCAAGAAGCTCAAGCAATACGATCTGCTGTAAGCATGCATTCAAACCAGAAAAGGCGACCTGTCCAGGGTCGCCTTTTTTGCTGACTCCTCTGCTTTAGACGGAAATTGAAATGACCGACCAGACTACCCGCCTGCCGATCCGCCGCGCTTTGATCAGCGTTTCCGACAAGACCGGTATCCTTGAATTCGCCCGTGAACTCGAAGCCCTGGGCGTCGAGATCCTGTCCACCGGCGGTACCTTCAAGCTGCTGACGGACAACGGCGTTGCCGCAGTGGAAGTGGCGGACTACACCGGCTTCGCCGAAATGATGGACGGCCGGGTGAAAACCCTGCACCCGAAAATCCACGGCGGCATCCTGGGCCGTCGCGGTATCGACGACGCCATCATGAACGAGCACGGCATCAAGCCGATCGATCTGGTCGCGGTCAACCTCTATCCGTTCGAAGCCACCATCAGCAAGCCAGGTTGCGACCTGCCGACCGCCATCGAGAACATCGACATCGGCGGCCCGACCATGGTCCGTTCCGCGGCCAAGAACCACAAGGACGTGGCCATCGTGGTCAACGCCAGCGACTATGGCCAGGTGCTGGAAAGCCTGAAAACCGGCGGCCTGACCTACGCCCAGCGTTTCGACCTGATGCTCAAGGCCTTCGAGCACACCGCCGCCTACGACGGCATGATCGCCAACTACATGGGCACCGTGAACCAGGCCGCCGAGACCCTGAGCACCGAAGGCCGCAGCGAATTCCCGCGCACCTTCAACAGCCAGTTCATCAAGGCCCAGGAAATGCGCTACGGCGAGAACCCGCACCAGAGCGCGGCGTTCTACGTGGAAGCCAAGCCGGCCGAAGTGGGCATCGCCACCGCCACGCAGTTGCAGGGCAAGGAACTGTCCTACAACAACGTGGCCGATACCGATGCAGCCCTCGAGTGCGTGAAGAGCTTCGTCAAGCCCGCCTGCGTGATCGTCAAGCACGCCAACCCGTGCGGCGTGGCCGTCAGCCCTGACGCCGAAGGCGGCATCCGCCAGGCCTACGAGCTGGCCTACGCCACTGACACCGAGTCGGCTTTCGGCGGCATCATCGCCTTCAACCGCGAACTGGACGCCGAGACCGCCAAGGCCATCGTCGACCGTCAGTTCGTGGAAGTGATCATCGCCCCAAGCGTCAGCGAAGAAGCCCGCGCCATTGTTGCCGCCAAGGCCAACGTGCGCCTGCTGGCCTGCGGCCAGTGGTCGGCCGACCGCGCCGCTGCGTGGGACTACAAGCGCGTCAACGGCGGCCTGCTGGTACAGAGCCGCGACATTGGCATGATCGGCGCCGATGACCTGAAAGTGGTGACCCAGCGCGCCCCGACCGAACAGGAAATCCACGACCTGATCTTCGCCTGGAAAGTGGCCAAGTACGTCAAGTCCAACGCCATTGTCTACGCCAAGAACCGCCAGACCATCGGTGTCGGCGCCGGCCAGATGAGCCGCGTGAACTCCGCGCGCATCGCCGCCATCAAGGCCGAGCACGCAGGCCTGCAGGTACAGGGCGCGGTCATGGCCTCGGACGCGTTCTTCCCGTTCCGTGACGGCATCGACAACGCCGCCAAAGTGGGTATCACCGCGGTCATCCAGCCTGGCGGCTCCATGCGTGACGCCGAAGTCATCGCTGCCGCCGACGAAGCCGGCATCGCCATGGTCTTCACCGGCATGCGTCATTTCCGCCACTGATCGATAGCAGGGGGAGCCGCGAATCGCGGTTCTCCCCACGGGGAAATCGCTGTTTCTGCAACTGCAGCGCAATCCCCACACAGAATTCGAGGTTTTAGCTATGAACGTATTGATCATTGGCAGCGGCGGCCGTGAACACGCCCTGGCCTGGAAGGTAGCCCAGGACCCACGCGTCGAGAAAGTTTTCGTCGCCCCCGGCAACGCCGGTACCGCTACCGAAGCCAAGTGCGAGAACGTCGCCATTGACGTGCAGGCCATCGAGCAGTTGGCCGATTTCGCCGAGAAGAACGTTTCCCTGACCATCGTCGGCCCGGAAGTGCCATTGGTGGCTGGCGTGGTCGACCTGTTCCGCAGCCGTGGCCTGGACTGCTTCGGCCCTACCAAGGGCGCGGCGCAGCTGGAAGGTTCCAAGGCATTCGCCAAGGACTTCCTGGCCCGCCACAAGATCCCGACCGCCGAATACCAGAACTTCACCGAGATCGAGCCAGCCCTGGCCTACCTGCGTGAAAAAGGTGCGCCCATCGTCATCAAGGCCGACGGCCTGGCCGCCGGCAAAGGCGTGATCGTCGCCATGACCCTGGCCGAAGCCGAGGATGCGGTGCGTGACATGCTGGCCGGCAACGCCTTCGGCGAGGCAGGTTCGCGCGTGGTGATCGAGGAGTTCCTGGACGGCGAAGAAGCCAGCTTCATCGTCATGGTCGACGGCAAGAATGTGCTGCCCATGGCCACCAGCCAGGACCACAAGCGCGTCGGCAACGGCGACAGCGGCCCGAACACTGGCGGCATGGGTGCCTACTCCCCCGCCCCGGTGGTTACCGCCGACGTGCACCAGAAGGTCATGGACCAGGTGATCTGGCCGACCGTGCGCGGCATGGCCGAGGAAGGCAACGTCTACACCGGTTTCCTGTACGCGGGCCTGATGATCGACAAGGCCGGTAACCCGAAAGTCATCGAGTTCAACTGCCGTTTCGGTGACCCGGAAACCCAGCCGGTGATGCTGCGCCTGCAGTCGAGCCTGGTGCTGCTGGTCGAGGCCGCCCTGGCCCAGGCCCTGGACAAGGTAGAGGCCCAGTGGGACCCACGCCCGAGCATGGGCGTGGTGCTGGCAGCCGGTGGCTACCCCGCCGACTACGCCAAGGGCGACGCTATCCAGGGCCTGGACGCCGCGGCTCAGCTGCCTGGCAAGGTCTTCCATGCCGGCACCGCCTTGAACGGCGACCAGGTCGTGACCTCCGGCGGCCGCGTGCTATGCGCCACCGCTCTGGGCAATACCGTGGGTGAAGCGCAACAGCAAGCCTACGCCCTGGCGAGCAAGATCGACTGGAACGGCTGCTTCTACCGTACCGACATCGGCTACCGCGCCATTGCCCGGGAAAACGCCAAGTAACATCTCCTTACGCCTTGGGTAGCGGTTTTTCCTGCTACCCAGGGCCGTTCGGCCACTGGCCCTACGCTTTATCCTCCGCGCATAGTTATACTCAGTCATTAAACCTTCGAAGGGATTTCGCTGTGCGTTGGCTCAGGATCGCCATTTCATCGATTGTCTGTGCACTGACACTGCTGTGCGCGTACCCGGCCCTGGCCGAGTCCGGCAGCGGCTGGTCGGTATTGCTCGATGAACACGCGCACCTGCAACTGAGCGACGTACGCTCGGAGCGCTTCCAGAACCAGTTCGGCCCCCTTGAACTGAGCCAGCTGGCGCCCACCGCTCCCCATACCGCGCAATGGTTGCACTATCGCCTGCCACCAGGCCCCCACGAGCAGGTATTGCGCATTTTCGCGCCTGACCTGTCCGAACTCGAATTCTATGTACTGGACGGCGACACGCTGATCCGCCAGCAGCGTAGCGGCCGCGACAGCCTGGGCGTGGAACCTGCCCTGGCCAACACCGACATCCTGCTGCCGGTGCCCATCAGCTCCCGCCCCCTGGACCTGTACCTGCGCCTGGCCTCGGCCCATCAATTGCGCCCCAGCGTGGCCTTGCTACCCGCCATCACCGCCGCGGCCGACCAGCGCCAGACCCTCCTGATGGGTCTGCTGTTCGGTTGCCTGGGCATGCTGGTGGTGCACAACCTGGCCCGCTACGCCTATAGCCGCTCCAGCAGCAGCCTGTGGCTGGCCGCGGCAGAGACACTGCTGACCCTGAGCGCGGCGATCCTGCTGAACCTCAGCGGCCCCTGGTTCGACACCTGGCACTCGCTGCGCACCACGGGCAGCTACCTGTCCCTGATGGTGGCCGCCATCTGCTGCCTGATGTTCACCCAGCGGTTCTTCGCGCCGCGCAACAGCCCGCTGATCGACCGCCTGCTGGCGTGCGCCAAGGTGTTGATCGGCCTCAGCGGCCTGATGGTACTGCTGGTCGATGGCCTGCCCATCAACTCCATCACCTACGCCATGATGGTGGTGGGCGGCCTGGGCATGCTGCTCACGGCGGCCTGGCACTGGCAGCAGGGCTACCGCCCGGCGCGGCTGTTCACCTGGGCCATGCTGGTGCTCAACCTGGGCGTGCTGATTGTGCTGCCCGCCTTGCTGGTACTGACCCGTACCCCGCCCCAGTGGCTGGTGCTGGGCCTGATGGCCGTTGGCGCGCTGACCGGGCTGATGCTCAACACCGCCCTGAGCGAACGCTTGCGCACCATCAGCGAAGACCGCTTCAGCGCCAGCCGCGAACTGGCGGCCAGCACCGCGGAAATAAACGCCAAGGCCGAATTCCTGGCACGCATCAGCCACGAGATTCGCACCCCGATGAACGGCGTGCTGGGCATGACCGAGCTGCTGCTGGGCACCCCCCTGTCGGTCAAGCAGCGCGATTACGTGCAAACGATCCACAGCGCCGGCAACGAATTGCTGACACTGATCAACGAGATTCTCGACATTTCCAAGATCGAGTCTGGGCAGATCGAGCTCGATGACGTGCAGTTCGACCTCAGTGCCCTGATCGAAGAATGCCTGAATATCTTCCGCGCCAAAGCCGAACAGCAAAACGTCGAGCTGATCAGCTTCACCCAGCCCCAGGTACCCCAGGTCATCAGCGGTGACCCCACACGCCTGCGCCAGACCCTGCTGGCCCTGCTCGACCACGCCTTGAAGAAAACCGACGAAGGCGAAGTACTGCTGGTGGTGGCGCTGGACCAGCGCAGCGGCGAACCACGCCTGCGTATCGCCGTGCAGGACAGCGGCGTGCCCATCCCGCGCGATGAGCGCGACGCGCTGCTGCACAGTGAACTGCACAGCAAGAACCTGCTGTCGGGCAACGAAGTGGGTGGCCACCTGGGCCTGGTCATTGCCCGCCAGCTGATCCTGCTGATGAAAGGCGAATTCGGTATCAAGAGCGGCAGCCAGCAGGGCAGCACCCTGTGGCTGACCTTGCCCCTGGACCCCGAGCGCCTGGAACACCCGACCCTGGACCTGGACAGCCCCCTGCGCGGCGCCCGGGTGCTGGTGGTGGATGACAACGACACCTGCCGCAAAGTGCTGGTGCAGCAGTGCAGCGCCTGGGGCCTGAACGTGAGTTCGGTGCCCTCGGGCAAGGAAGCACTGGCCCTGCTGCGTACCAAGGCCCACCTGCGCGACTATTTCGACGCGGTGCTGCTGGACCAGAACATGCCCGGCATGACGGGCATGCAACTGGCCGCCAAGATCAAGGAAGACCCGAGCCTCAACCACGATATCCTGATCATCATGCTGACCGGCATCAGCAACGCACCGACCAAGATCATCGCCCGCAATGCCGGTATCAAGCGCATCCTGGCCAAGCCCGTGGCCGGCTATACCCTCAGAACCACCCTGGCCGACGAACTGGCGCAACGCGGGCAGGCGAATGCGCAGGCCAGCACGCCACCGGCCAGCGCCCCTGTCGCCGTGCCCGGTGACTTCCGCATTCTGGTCGCGGAGGACAACAGCATCTCCACCAAGGTTATCCGTGGCATGCTGGGCAAGCTCAACGTGCAGCCCGACACCGCCAGCAACGGCGAGGAGGCCCTGCGGGCCATGAAAGCCCAACGTTACGACCTGGTGCTGATGGACTGCGAAATGCCCATACTCGATGGCTTCTCCGCTACCCAGCAGTTGCGTGACTGGGAACTGGGCACCAACCGTGAGCGCACGCCGGTGGTGGCACTGACGGCGCACATCCTCACCGAACACAAGGAGCGCGCGCGTGAGGCCGGAATGGACGGGCACATGGCCAAGCCGATAGAACTGTCGCAATTGCGCGAGCTGATCGAGCACTGGGTGGCGCAACGCAACCAGGCACAAAGCCAGGCCAGCAATTCCTGAACGCCACACGCCACCCTGGCCGGCTTCCACAGTAAGACAGGCGAGCATCTCCCACGCTAGACTCTGCCGTCGCCCACCCTCCGCCAAGAGCCCTTACCCATGCTCCACACGTTGTTCAGCGTTTACCTGAAGATGCTGGTGCTCTACAGCCCGTTCTTCGTGCTCTCCTGTTTCATCGGTCTGTCGCGGGGCTACTCGCTGAGGGAACGCAAACGCCTGGCGTGGAAGGTGGCCTTGGGGGTACTGATCTCCAGCGTGCTGCTGTACCTGTTCGGCAGGGTAATCTTCAGTGTCTTCGGCATCACCGCCGATGCCTTCCGCATCGGTGCAGGCAGCGTGCTGTTCATCTCGGCGCTGGGCATGGCCCAAGGCAAGTCGGGGGTGCAGACCGACAACGTGCAGCAGGACGTGACCATCGTTCCCTTGACCATTCCCATCACCGTCGGCCCCGGAACCATTGGCGCTTTGCTGGTGATGGGCGTCAGCCAGCCGCACTGGGACGACAAGTTGATGGCCATCCTGAGTATCGCGCTGGCCAGCGTCACGGTCGGTCTGGTGCTTTACCTTTCCAACCGCATAGAACGGTTGCTGGGCGAGCAAGGGTTGCAGATTGTCAGCCGTTTGATGGGGCTGTTTGTCTGCGCCTTGGCCGCCCAGATCATTTTTACCGGCATAAAGGGCTATTTGGTACCTTGACCAGATCCAGCCCCTGAACGATCTTGCGCAGGTTGATACCCTTGAGTTTCTCGCGAATCTCTCCACGAAACGGCTCGTAGTCCTGCGGGTGAAAAGTATAAACCCCGCCGCTCATATAAAGTACGGCCTCGGGCTTGTGCTGGGTCGTCATGGGTCGCCCGCGCAGCTGCACGGCGAAGGTGGTAAGGGTAATTTCACCACGGCGGTTGAGGCTGCAGGGCACCACCACCCACGACCCAAGGCGCGCATTACCTGTGCCATCGGTGTTCAGCCAGGCAACGACGAACGCATAGATATCGAGTGTAGCCAACACCTCTTGACCAAGGTCCAGAAGACCTTGTGCATCATCAAAAGTGGCGACCTCCAGGGTCAAGTCGTCCAGCTCCTTGGTGTCGGACACAAATAAAGGCCGGCTGGTGATCGTGGTCAGGCGTTCGCAGCCATACTTTCTCAAACAGCTGTCAAAGTAATTCAGCCAACTCTGCCAGTGCAGGTCACGGTCATAGGTGCTGGTGGCAAAGCGATCAGCTTCCTGCATCAGAAAGCCGATGTCCGACCGGTTTTCCCTGGAAATACCGGCACTGAACGAGATCAAGTGTTCATCAGGGTTGAGCATCACCATCCCCCTTATCGACCCTTACCCAGTACTGATCAGTTTGACCAATCAGCGTATCCAGAACATCTTCACGCATGTCAGGATAAATCCAGGGGTCGGGGCAGGCGCTCATCCATATCGCGTGCACCTGCCCCTCCAACTGGCTGCTTTCGAACACGGTCTGCGTGATATCCCCCGCGAGCGGCTGACGAGTCCGAAAATGAACCAGAAGCACATCCATGGACGGGGATGAATGCCCAAAGCCGATCAACAGGGCAACCTGACACAGAGGCGTGCTACCGTCAGGCAGGCAACTCACGGTTTGCTTGGCGAATCGGCTGCGAGCGGGCTCTACAAGCCCGTTTCCTGGCTGGAATATGGACATCAGGGCATCCAGGGAGAACGGCACGCCATTACGTGACAGCACCTTCAGAATATCTGGCCAGGTGATCGTCAGGTTGCCGGGAAAGCGATCACTGAATTCCAGCGCCCTAGGCATATCCCATCCCAACTTCCGCAGCGCGCGTTTATAGCTTTCAAACCATTGCGCGACCTCGCCCAATTTGTCGGACTTTGCCGACGCAAGCAACTGACCATACAAGCTGGAAAGCAATACATCCTGCTTGTGCTCGAGGGACATACCTGAATCGAGACACAGTAACTGACCACCATTAAGCCAGGCTTCATCATGTTGAAGTTTCATGCTGTACTCCATGCACTTGGGAAACGCCGGCCGCCTGACGGCGGCCGCACGCTTCTGGAAATCAGGCCTTGGGCTTATTGATGCCAGTCAATTCATGGAGGGCGCGCAGGCGCTCTTCTCTCATCGCATCGCGGATGTGATCCCTGGTATCCTCGACGGCGTCCTCGTTCATCCAGAACACCGTATTGGCCTGATAAATAGCAACCTCAGAACTGTCCCAGGTGGAGAACAGCACGGTTGTGGAAGATGCCTTGGTATCGTACTGAACAAGACCATAGGCCATGCACACTTCATCGTTGATTTGCGTCACGGCACCAATACCGAAGTTGGCACCGCGGTCTTTCATGGCGTTGCGGTCGAACATGTCGACAGCCTCTTTATCCTTGCTCACCGCCTCAAGGGCGTTTCGCGCAGTGTCCATCAGGCCCAATGCAGCCGAACCACCAGTAGCCGCCATGGTTGCGGTTATAGCGGCACCTTTGAGGATTTCCAGCGCAATTTTGTCCATGCTGAAGTTTTTCTCGGTGGACGTGAACGCGCGGTAGGAACCGCCGCTCTCCACCCAGCCCGCCGTGGCCATTAAGGTGACGAAATCCTTATACCAACGCTCGCCCGATTCCTTACCCCCAGGATTTCTCTTGTCTGCCGTTGTCGTGGCAAACAGGTAGGCGTTCTTGAGGTCTTTGATATTCTGTTTGGAGACGCCCTCCGTGAATGACATCACACTATTATTCACCACGGCGGCCGACGGGGTGCTCTCTTCTTCACCACGTACGCTAAAGATCACGTCATTACGCAACTCGCGCAGTTTGGCGATGCGCTCGGCTTTGGTCATCGTGTAGTTCTGGTTCATGGCAATTCCCTTTGGTTGGAAACAAGCCCTGCATGGACTTGATGCCGCACAAATTAGGGCAGGGTGCCGACACTGGGAACGGGGAAACGCTCCACCCCGGCTAAAGACAGCTAAAGGGCATGGCGTTTCAATGCCCATAGGCGAGCGGCGTGCGAACTTTCCCCACTACCCTCCGCCACGGCGCGAAGCGCTGGGGGTGAAAGTGATAGAGAAAGCCCTTCAGGCGCAGCACGACTTTCCGGGCGTTTTCCGTCCACAGCCCGTAGTCCCGCGTTTCAGCCCCGTCCTTTGCGACGAGGAATGGGGGCTTTTACCTGTACCGCCATTCCTCGCCAATACTCAAGGTTTCTGGCCGTACCACCGCGGCGTATAGACCCAGCTACCTCCCCCATTGCGTGGGAAAGAGCAGGTCGTGGAGGAACCCACCAATACCATTGTGCGCATATCCACCTGCTCCGGCGTCAATTCGCCCAGTGTGATGTTGCGCAGGGTCTGGCCAGGGCGGCCGATGTCGCGCCCCAATACCACGGGGGTTTCGGGGGTTCTATGCTGGCGCACGATTTCCAGCGCACGGCCCAGTTGCCACGGGCGTGAGCGGGAAATGGGGTTGTAGAACGCCAGCGCCAGGTCGGCCTGGCAGGCCAGGTCCAGGCGCTTCTCGATGATGCCCCAGGGCTTGAGGTTGTCGGACAGCGACATCACGCAGAAATCATGCCCCAGCGGCGCGCCGGCCTGGGCTGCGGTGGCCAGGGAGGCGGACACCCCCGGCAGGATTTCCAGCTCCACATTATGCCAGGCTGGGTCGCTGGATTCGTGCAGCGCTTCCAGCACGGCGGCGGCCATGGCGAACACGCCGGGGTCGCCCGATGACACCACCACCACCGACCGGCCCTGGCACGCCAGTTCGAAGGCATGGCGGGCGCGCTGCATTTCTTCACGATTGTCGGTGCAATGCAGCACTTGGTCCGGGCGAAATGGCCCGGCCATGCGCACATAGGTCTCGTAACCCAGAATATCGTTGGCCCGCGCCAGTTGCGCTTTCACCGCCGGCACCATGAGCTCGGCAGCCCCAGGCCCCAGGCCGATCACCGCCAACCGGCCGCGCTCACGTCCGATACGCGACACGTCCAGCGGCTGCTTGGCCACGGCAATGGCCAACTGTGCGCTGACGCTCAGGGCCGGCAACAGTTGCGGCACTGCCTGTTCGGCGAGGTGGCTGATGTTGGCCGAAGGCGGCGCGAAGCGCAGGGCCACGTCCAGTTCGCGGGCAGCTTCGCGCAGCGCCGGGCTGGCCATCTGGGTGTCGCTGGCCAGCAGGCACGCCAACGAGGGCAAGGCAATCCGGGCGTTATCCAGGGCTGCGCGCACACTGGCGGCAATATCCGGCAACCCGGCGTCGACCGCCACCAGCACGTTTTTCGGGTAAATCAGCAACTCGTTGGTCGAGGGCTCACGCGCCGTGCAACCGACGTGAATGGCCAACTGCGCTTGGTCGTCCTGCGGCAAGTGGGCATCGGCGAGCCAGGGTGCTGCCCCCTCGATGCGCACGCTTTCGCCTGCCAGCAGGTCGCTGACGAAGCGCTTGCCCAACTCCAGGTCCGCCAAGGCATAGCCGCTGGGCGGGTTGAGCAGGCAGGTGCCGAAGCGCAACTCACCGCTGGTGGTGATGGCTGCCGCCACGCCCAGGCCGGCACCCAACTGGCGGGCCATGACATTGACCCCGCCCAGCCCGCCGAGCAACGGCACCACCGCACTACCATCCTCGGCCACCGCCAGTACCGGTGGCTCGGCGCCCTTGTCCAGCAACACGCTGGCCAGGCAGCGGATGACGATACCCGCTGCGCACAGGGCAATGATCGGTACGTCCTGCTGATACAGCTGGCGCAGGTTGGCGCCGAAGTCCGTATAAGTCCGGTCGGCGCCCTCGACCCGTTCGGCCAGGCCGTGGATCAAGGCATCGGGGTAGACCTGCTGAATACGCCGGGCCGTGGCCAGGCTGCCAGTGCCGAGAATGACAATGGCCGGAGCATGCATGTTGATCATCCCTGCCACCGTTCGCCCGGCACGATGATCAACGAGAAGTACGGCGATGAGGTTGGGTCCACCTCATTGATCGGCACGATCTTCTGGTTGCTCATGGTCGCGCGCTCCACGTACAGCGCCCGCTCGGCCAGGCCGAGCTCAGCCAGCACCGCGAGCACCTTGGGGAAGTTGCGCCCCAGCTTCATGACCACGGCTGCGTCGGCATCGGCCAGGCGGCGCTTGAGCTCCTCGGGCGGCAGCACGCCGGACAGTACCGACAGGCTCTGGTTGCGGTACACCAGCGGCGCGCCAAGCACCGAGGCACCTCCGAGCATCGAGCAGACGCCCGGGATCACCTGGGCTTCGTAACGCTCGGCCAGGCGGTCATGCAGGTACATGTACGAACCGTAGAACATCGGGTCGCCTTCGCAGATAACCGCTACATCGCGGCCGGCGTCCAGGTGCGCGGCCACGTCCAGGCTGGCGGTGTCGTAGAAGTCGCTGATCACCTGTTCATAAGACAGCGGCGCGGGCAGTACCTCGGTGGTCACCGGGTACACCAGCGGCAACAGCGTCTGGGCGTGCTGCAAGTGGCCCTCGATGATGCCGAAGGCATTGCCCTTCTTGCCCTTGGCCACGAAATAGGCCACCACCGGCGCCTCGCGCAGCAGGCGAAGGGCCTTGACGGTGATCAGTTCCGGGTCGCCGGGGCCCACGCCCAGGCCGAGCAAACGTCCGCGAGCCTGCATCATTCGACCTCCGTGGCCAGGGCATTGACCGCCGCGCACGCCATGGCGCTACCGCCGCGACGGCCTTCGACGATCACGAAGGGAATGCCACGGCTGTCGGCTGCCAGCATCGCCTTGGATTCCGCCGCGCCGACAAAACCCACCGGGAAGCCCAATATCAGTGCTGGCTTCGGTGCCCCAGCGTCGATCATTTCCAGCAGGTAAAACAGCGCCGTGGGGGCGTTGCCGATCACTACCACCGCGCCTTCCAGATGCGGGCGCCACAGTTCCAGGGCCACTGCTGAACGCGTGTTGCCCAACTCGCGGGCCAACTCCGGCACGCTGTCATCGCGCAGGGTACAGATCACTTCGTTGTTGGCCGGCAGGCGCGCGCGGGTGATGCCTTCGGACACCATGCGCGCATCGCACAGGATCGGTGCACCTTTGGCCAGGGCTTCGCGGCCGGCCGTGCCAGCGCCAGGGGAGAACCGCAGGTGCTGCACCACGTCCACCAGGCCGCAGGCATGGATGACCCGCACGGCGAGTTTTTCCAGGTCTGCGGGAATGCCGCTCAGGTCCGCCTCCGCGCGAATGATGGCGAAGGAGTTGCGATAGATCTCTTGACCGTCGCGGATGTAATCAATCATCGGTGTTGCTCCGTGGGCAGGCGGGCCAGCAGGTCGCTGGCCGCTTGCAGGTCTAGATTGCGCGCGCGCAGGGCACCGAAACCCGGTTGCCCGGCGTCACGCAGATACAGGTCGTAATGGCCGGCCGAGGTGGCCAGCAAGGTGGCCGGCGCCACATGGGCGGCGGCACAGGATCGGGGGCAGCCGCACAGGTGCACGGCTTGCGGCGCAGGCAAAAGGGTCGCCAGCACGCGGGCATCGGCCTTGGTGTCGGCCAGGCCTTTCTTGCAGCCGGCACTGCCGGTACAGGCGATAAGCCCGGCCAACGGCTCGGTGCTGCTGCACAACAGGCCCAGGGCGGACAGCTCCAGGGTCAGCGCCGCGGCATCACCAGCATCGACGAAGGGCAGCAGCACGCTTTGCCAGGGCGTCAGGCGCAAGGTGCCGTCACCGTAGTGTTCGGCCAGGCGTGCAAGGCCTCGCAGCATGCCAGGGTCGAGGCGCCCTAGCGGTGGCGCCGCGCCGACGAATACCTGCCCCGCCTGCCGCTGTGGGTAAGTCCCCAGGCAGGCGCTGCCCGCCGCTTGAACAGGGAAAGGCCCAGGCCACAGGTCGAGGGACAACGGCGCGATGAAATCCTGTGGGCTCATGCCCTCAAGCACATGGCGCATGCGCGTCTGCTCCGGGCGGGCAACATCGAGAAAGCGCTCCAGCACGGCGATCACCAGGGCGTGGCCCTGTTCCGGTGCCACCGCCGCCAGCGCCGTGCCGGGGCAACCGGCCAGGCCGAAGCCCAGCCCCATCCGCCCCTGCACCGTGACCGGGGCCAGCCACAGGTCATGGGCATGCTCGTGCATGGCCAGGGCTTCACCGCCATCGAGCAGCACCGCGAACTTGGCCGACAGTTCATGCAGCCGACCTCGGCTTTCCAGGCTGTGCAGGATCCGAGCGGCCAATGGCCGGGTATCGAAGCGCATCCTGGGGTCGATACCGGCGCTGGGGCTGAGCATCAGGTTGCGCACATCGTCGCCACCGCTGTTGCGCGGGCCCAGGCCTGCAGCCAACAGACCTTCGAGCATGGCCGGATGCGACCCCGTGATGCCGCGAATCTGCAGGTTGGCGCGGTTGGTTGCCTCCACGACCCCACCGGCGAAACGTTCAGCAGCATCGGCCACGGCCCGCGCCTGCGGGGCAGTCAGCTCACCGCCTGCCAGCTTGATGCGGCATATGCCGCCATCCAGCGCCTGGACGATGCGCAGCAACCCCGGGCAGGCCGAGGGGCGGATCGAAACAGGGGGTTGGGTTGGGCTCAAGGGGGCGTCCGGCAATCGTGAAAAGGCGTTGTCAGTGTAGAAGGCGCGGTATTATGCCTGCTTTGTCCGAAGGCATGAAAAGCCTGCCCGTCGGAATCGCTGGTTATGAGGAAGATTCATGTCACCTTGGCTGACAATCGTAGGCATTGGTGAGGACGGCTATCCCGGCCTTGGCAAGACTGCCCGCCATGCGCTGCTCAATGCCACCCGCATTTTTGGCAGCCCACGCCAGCTGGCGTTACTGCCCCATTGCATTCGTGCCACACAGGTCGCGTGGCCCAGCCCCTTCACCCTTGAGCCCGTGCTGGCCTCGCGCGGCGAGCCCGTGTGCGTGCTGGCCAGTGGCGACCCGATGCTGTTCGGCGTGGGTGCCAGCCTGGCCCGCCAGGTGCCACAAGGCGAGTTGCTGATTCACCCCGCCCCCTCTTCGTTGTCGCTGGCGGCGGCACGGCTGGGCTGGCCGTTGCAAGATGTCGTGACCCTGTCGGTGGTAGCGCGCCCTGTCGCCGCGCTCAACGCACAGCTGGCCAATGGCGTGCGCCTGCTGGTGCTGAGCAACGATGGCCATAGCCCGGCAGCCATCGCGCAACTGCTTCGCGAGCGCGGTTATGGGGCCAGCCTCATGACCGTACTCGAACATCTGGGTGGCCCGCAGGAACAGCGCCGGGACGGCACCGCCGCCACCTGGCCTGAACCGCCCGTGGCCGATCTCAACGTGCTGGCCATCGACTGCCGCGCTGACCTGCACGCACCACGCCTGTCACGCCTGGCCGGCCTGCCCGACAGCGCCTTCAGCCATGACGGCCAGATCACCAAGCGTGACGTGCGTGCCATCACCCTCGCCCGCCTGGCGCCACAGCCCGGCGAGCTGCTATGGGACGTAGGCGCCGGCAGCGGCTCCATCGGCATTGAATGGATGCGCGCGCATCCCAGTTGCCGCACCCTGGCCATCGAATCGGACGAGGGCCGTCAACGATTGATCGAGCACAACCGTGATGCCCTGGGCGTTCCCGGCCTGCAGCTGATACGCGGCCGTGCGCCCCAGGCGCTGGAAAGCCTGGAACGTCCCGATGCGATATTCATCGGCGGCGGCGTCACCCGCGACGGCGTGTTCGACACCTGCTGGCAGCAGCTCAAGCCCGGGGGCCGCCTGGTGGCCAACGCCGTGACCTTGCAGAGCGAAATGGCCCTGGCCCACTGGCGCGAACAGCATGGCGGCGAGCTTACCCGCATCCATGTCGCCCAGGCTCAGCCACTGGGCGCCTTTGATACCTGGCGCCAGGCGCTGCCCATTACCTTGCTGGAATTGGTGAAGGCTTCGGACGTGGCCCCATGAGGCGCATTCTGCTGCTGGGCGGCGTGACCGAAGCGCTGGCCATTGCCCGCACGTTGGGGCCCGCGCACATCTATAGCCTGGCCGGGGTAGGACGTGTGCCCACGGACCTGCGCTGCCAGGTACGAGTCGGCGGCTACGGCGGCGCCGACGGTCTCGCCAGCTTCATTCGCAGCGAAGGCATCGGCCTGCTGATCGACGCCACTCACCCCTATGCCGCGCAGATCAGCGCCAACGCCGTAGCCGCTGCCCGTGCCGCTGGCATCGAATGCTGGGCCCTGCGCCGCCCGGCGTGGCAGCCCCAGACCGGTGATGACTGGCGCGAATTCGATGGCTGGCCCGCGCTGATCCAGGCATTGGCGCCGTTCAAGCGCCCGCTGTTCACCCTGGGGCGCGAGCCATTGCAACACCTCGATGATATTCCGCCTGAGCAGTTCTGGACGTTACGTGCACTGGAGAGCTGCCCCGGCAACGAACGCTGCGAAGTGATCGGTGCGCGCGGGCCATTTGCGCTGGAAGATGAGCGCGCACTGTTTCAGCGTCGGCGTATCGACGTGCTGATCAGCAAGAACAGCGGTAGCGCGGCCACCGAGCCGAAACTTCAGGTGGCGCGCGAGCTTGCGATACCCGTGCTGGTGCTCAAGCGGCCAACGCTTCCTGCCGTCGACCAATCGTTTTCAAGCCTTGCCGGGCTCATGGTTGCACTCCAGGGCACGTAACGGTGTGCAGTACTTCCACCAGGGCTTTGCAAGAGTTGCGGGCGCAATGACGTCAACGCGCACTGGCACTATTTTCCGCGGCATTGTAAAGCGGCGTGAAGACAGACTTGTTCAAGCGATTGTGACCATCAGGCGCTGTCAAGGTACCGATGATCTCGGGGTCTTTCCCAACAGCGGTTTCCAACAAGATAGGGCCACCGCTATTGCCGCCTAGAGGCTCGCAGCTCGGCATGGACAACTTGTCGCCTTCCAAGCCGCTTTTTCCGCCGCGGCTATAGCACATGTACTGCCTGCCATCTCCATGCCCGGACTGTACGGGCCCGGGATACCCCAACAGAGTAACCCAGTTGAATGTATCGTCATCGGTGAGAAAGCGGGGAATAAAGCCGCCACCTACTACCTCCTGCAAAGCCTTGTTGTTTTGTGGATAAATACGCGCCACGGCCAGATCGAGACTTCCAGCCCCCCAAAAACTGTAAGGGTTATCAGCGACCTCCTGTGGCAAGAACGCTCGCTGGATGGGCCAATAGCCAAACGGCGCTTGTTCCGCGCCCTCTGCCGCCCCATTATAAGCAGGTACAAACATCAGCTGTGTATCCCACGTCAACGGAAACTTCGGGGCATTCATTACGCAATGCGCGCCGGTGACAATCAAACTTTTCGACTCCGAGTCAATGATGGAGGCGGAACAATGCGCATCCAACGGCTGTGCCCCACTCGGGCGATGGAAAAACAACATGCCGACCCATCGACTTTTAACATCAGCTGCATAGGGCGCAGGCAGTGCAGTATAGCCATAGACATCGCCTCCAGGTGTCAGAATCGGCTCCTCTGGCCGGCCGCTGTAACTGGCCTCGACTTTCTCCGCGTTTTTCATTCTGGCGGGCGTCCAGTAGGCCAACACTTCTACTGCATCCTGTTCAGGACTAATCCCCACGCGTGGGGCCAGCGATTGAAACGGCCTGAACGGAGAATAGATAATGCCAACCATCAGCAGCCCGACAAGCAAAACGATTGCCACTACTCGAAACAAGACCGAACGGTGAAAAATAGGTTTCATCGCACACCCCTGCCTTCATCAACAGCTGCTATTAGTTTCAAACATTGCAGCCGGACTTATACCCAACCTACGCCGACTGAAAACAACCTGCAATCAAGGTATGATCATTTTCAATCGCATGCGCATAGTCAGTTATTTTCCAGATCCCGAATAAAAACAAAACCTAATACTGTCACTACACAAACACAACAACAACCGACAGTAGCGGCATGGCCCCAGAAACTGCATAACAAGCCTATATTGACCCTGACCAATTAACGGGTTGCGACATATGGCTTGAACATGAGTTATTTCGACGTCCGGCACAGCTACCACAATAGGCGTCAAATCTGCACATTGGGGCTGTGAAAAAAGCCTCTATCGTGGATAATTCCCCCGCCGTCATCCCACACGCTGCTCATGGACGTACACCATGCTCAAGAAAGTGCTGTTAGCGTTGACCTTGCTCGCCCCGGCCTTCATGGCCCACGCCCAGGATATTCAGGTACTGCAACCCTGGTCTCAGGAACTGCCGCCCAACGCGCCCACCGTGGCGGCCTACCTGACCCTGCGCAACGACGGCAACGCCGCCGACCGCCTGCTGGGCGCCGATAGCCCCATCGCCGGGAGCGTCGAGATCCACCAGCACATGAACAGCGACGGCATGATGACCATGGCCCACGTGGAAGCCGTCAACATCGGCCCCGGCGAACAGGCTACCTTCCAGCCCATGGGCTACCACCTGATGCTGCTGCACCTCAAGGACCGCAGCCAACTGCAGGACGGCGGCCACTTCCCGCTGACGCTGCACTTCAAGCAGGCCGGTGACATCAACGTGCAAGTGGTGGTCCTCAAGCAGGCACCCACGGCCGCCCCCTAAGCCATGAGCCGCCGCGCCGCCCACAGGCCTTCCGCCCCCCGCCCACCTCGGGCGACCTGGCTGAGCCTGTTCGCCATGCTGATGATCTTCATCGGCCCGCTTGTGTCCCAGGCGATGCCGATGGAGCACGAGCGCGGTGTGGCCATGGAAATGCCCATGGACATGCCCGGCATGGACATGGGCAACCACCACGGCGACCCGGCGCTGCACCCCCTGTGGGAAAAATGCGGCTATTGCAGCCTGTTCTTCCACACTCCGGCGCTACCCACCACACCCGATCCCCTGCCGCTGGCCAAGCCCGCCACCGTGGCAGGGTGGGTGCCAACCACACGCCAGGGCCATGCCCGCCAGGCCATCTTCCCGGGCGCCATGACCCGCGCCCCGCCGACTACCCACTTCCTCTAGCCAACCTTCACGCCATGCCCCGCCACGCTGCGATTCGCCGCAGTGGGTGCGTGCCCGTGCCTATTTGACTGATTGAAGTTGGAACATTCATGTCCAAGTCTACCCCTGCCTTTGCGCTGTCGCGCAAGCGCACCGCTGCCGCGCTATGCGGCACCCTGTTGAGCCCGGTTGTCATCGCCGCCGAACCTGTCGATGCCACCGAACTGAGCCCTACCGTCATCACTGCCGTGGCGCCCAGCTCACCGCTGACCATCGTCACCAACCCCAAGGACCCACGCCAGCCCGTGCCGGCCAGTGACGGCGCCGACTACCTGAAGACCATTCCCGGTTTCTCTGCCATCCGCAGCGGCGGCACCAACGGCGACCCGGTGCTGCGCGGCATGTTCGGCTCGCGGCTGAATATCCTCACCAACGGCGGCAACGTGCTGGGCGCCTGCCCCAACCGCATGGACGCGCCCACGTCCTACATCGCCCCGGAAACCTTCGACCGCCTCACCGTGATCAAGGGCCCGCAGACCGTGCAGTGGGGGCCAGGGGCATCGGCTGGCACCATCCTGTTCGAGCGTGAACCCGAGCACTTCGGCGAGCTGGGCAGCCGCTTCAATGCCAGCCTGCTGGCCGGTTCCAACGGCCGCTTCGACAAGGTGGTGGATGCCGCCGTGGGCAACGCTGACGGCTACGCCCGCTTCGTCGGCAACACCTCGCAGTCCGATGATTACAAGGATGGCAACGGCGACACCGTGCCGTCGCGCTGGGACAAATGGAACGGCGATGTCGCCCTGGGCTGGACGCCCGATCCCGACACCCTGCTGGAACTCACGGCCGGCAAGGGTGACGGCGAATCACGCTATGCCGGGCGCGGCATGGACGGCACCCAGTTCAAGCGCGAAAGCCTGGGCATGCGCTTCGAGAAGAGCAACCTCGGCGAGGTACTCGACAAGGTAGAGGCCCAGGTCTACTACAACTACGCCGACCACGTGATGGACAACTACACCCTGCGCACCCCGTCCGGCACCGGCATGATGGCGGGCCCGATGGCCAGCAACCCCGACCGTCGCACCCTGGGCGCACGCATCAAGGCCACCTGGAAATGGGCCGACTGGCAACTGCTCAGCGGCCTCGACGCCCAGGCCAGCGAGCACCGCAAGCGCAGCGCCATGGGCGTGGACGCCTACAAGCATGTGCCCCGAAGCAAGGACGCCGAGATGCAGGACTTCGGTGTGTTCAGCGAACTGACCTGGTATGCCACGGGCAACGACCGGGTCATCGGCGGCGCCCGCGTGGACCGTGCCCAGGCCAGGGACTACCGCCAGACCACCGGTTCGGGCATGAGTGCCAGCGCCAATCCCACGGCCGACGACACCCGCGTGCAGACCTTGCCCAGCGGTTTCCTGCGCTATGAGCATGACCTGGCGGCAGTGCCGGCCACCACCTACATCGGCCTGGGCCATGTGCAGCGCTTTCCCGATTACTGGGAGCTGTTCTCGCCCACTTCAGGCCCGGGAGCCGTCAACGCCTTCCACGACCTGAAACCGGAAAAAACAACCCAGCTGGATGTCGGCATCCAGTACAGGACCGAGCAGGTGGAAGCCTGGGCCTCGGGCTACGTTGGCCAGGTACGCGACTTCATTCTGTTCGACTACACCGGCAGCAACTCCCAGGCCCGCAACGTCGACGCGCGCATCATGGGCGGCGAACTGGGCGCGGCCTACACGCTCGCCGAACATTGGAAAGCCGACGCCACCCTGGCCTACGCCTGGGGCAAGAACACCAGCGACGGCAAGGCCTTGGCGCAGATGCCGCCACTGGAGTCACGCCTGGGCCTGACCTACAGCCAGCAAGACTGGAGTGCGGGCGCGTTGTGGCGCGTGGTGGCCGCACAGAACCGCGTGGACATCGGCGCGGGCAACGTGGTGGGCAAGGATTACGAAAAGAGTCCGGGCTTCGGTGTGTTCTCGCTCAACGGCGCCTACCGCATCAACAAGCACCTGAAGGTGAGCGCCGGGGTCGACAACCTGCTTGACAAAAACTATTCGGAGCACCTGAACCTGGCGGGCAACGCCGGCTTCGGCTACCCGGCCAGCGACCCGCAGGCCGTGAACGAAACCGGCCGTACCCTGTGGACGAAGGTGGATCTGAGCTTCTGACGCTATTGGGCGGCACAACGAGCGTGTCGCCCTCTTTTGACGTGAACGATAGCAACCGGATCCGCCCCTTGAGGACCCCCAGCGAGCTTCCCGCACGCTTGCTGGCAAGCACACCCTACCCATCAGAAGCGCGGACCTAGCAGCACCGCTAGCAATGCACCAGCAACGCCCATCCAGCCGCACCACCCCGCCAAACGCGCACCAGCCCGGTGCAGCCTAGCGACCTCCACTACCCTGATAGCGCCATCCCACGGCCTTGCACCACTTCGGCACACCCCTTGCAAACATCCCCACGGAAGTCGCCATCTGCCCCACTAAAAATACATAACCAATGGAGATTGCACCATGAAGCGTCGTAGCTTGATCAAGGCGTTTACCCTCACGGCATCCATCGCCGCCATGGGCATGAGCTGGACTATCCAGGCCGCCGAGACCATCAAGGTCGGTATTCTGCATTCGCTGTCGGGCACCATGGCAATCTCCGAGACCTCGTTGAAAGACGTGGCCTTGATGACCATCGACGAGATCAACGCCAAGGGCGGGGTCAATGGCAAGAAGCTGGAACCCGTGGTGGTGGACCCTGCGTCCAATTGGCCGCTGTTCGCCGAGAAGGCCCGCCAGTTGCTGACCCAGGACAAAGTGGCGGTGGTGTTCGGATGCTGGACCTCGGTGTCGCGCAAGTCGGTGCTGCCGGTGTTCGAGGAGCTCAACGGCCTGCTGTTCTACCCGGTCCAATATGAAGGCGAAGAAATGTCGCCCAACGTTTTCTACACCGGCGCCGCGCCGAACCAGCAGGCCATCCCGGCGGTGGAATACCTGATGAGCGAAGACGGCGGCAGCGCCAAGCGCTTCTTCCTGCTGGGTACCGACTACGTGTACCCGCGCACCACCAACAAGATTCTGCGCGCCTTCCTGCACTCCAAGGGTGTGAAAGACAGCGACATCGAAGAGGTCTACACCCCGTTCGGCCACGCCGACTACCAGACCATCGTTGCCAACATCAAGAAGTTCTCCGCCGGCGGCAAGACGGCCGTTATCTCCACCGTCAACGGCGATTCCAACGTGCCCTTCTACAAGGAACTGGCCAACCAGGGCCTGAAAGCCACCGACGTGCCAGTGGTGGCCTTCTCGGTGGGCGAGGAAGAATTGCGTGGCATCGATACCAAGCCGCTGGTAGGCAACCTGGCCGCCTGGAACTACTTCGAGTCGGTGGATAACCCGGTCAACACCAAGTTCGTCGCCGACTGGAAAGCCTACGCCAAGGCCCACAACCTGCCGGGTGCCGACAAGGCTGTGACCAACGACCCGATGGAAGCCACCTACGTGGGCATCCACATGTGGGCCCAGGCGGCCGAGAAGGCCAAGTCCACCGATGTGGACAAGGTACGCGACGCCATGGGCGGCCAGACCTTCGCCGCGCCATCGGGGTTCACCCTGACCATGGACAAGACCAACCACCACCTGCACAAGCCGGTGATGATCGGCGAGATCCAGGACGACGGCCAGTTCAACGTGGTGTGGCAGACCAAGGAACCGATCCGCGCCGAGCCATGGAGCCCGTTCATCCCAGGCAACGACAAGAAGCCTGACTATGCGGTGAAGAGCAACTAAGCCCATCGATGCTCGCCTTGTCCCACTCGCCGCCTGTGGGACCGGGCGAAGCTCGGGAAGGCCTCACCACCGTATCGCCGTTATACCGCAGCGCCTGCTTCCCGAGCTTCGCCCGGTTCCACAGGGAGCGCAGGTGTTTCGACGTCAACGTTTTGCCCAGGACGCTGCCATGTCCCTTTATCGCCTTATCCTTTCACTCTTCCTGCTGCTGCCCCTGGCCGCACACGCCAGCGACGCCGACGATTTTGTCGCCGGCAGTTCCGCGCAGCAGGCCCAATTACTGGAAACCTGGGCCGCCGAGCCCATTCCCGAGCGCCTTGAACTGCTGCTGGCCCTGCAGGACGGCCGGGTGTCGATGGACGCAGACAAGCACGCCGTCATCGAGAAGCCCGACGCCCCCACGGATGCGAACCTGCGCAAGGTGCGCCTGAACAACCGCCTGCGTGGCCTGGTGGACAACGCCCTGGCCAGCCAGCAACTGCTGAGCAACGACAAACCCGTGCGCCTCGCCGCCGCCCAGCAACTGCAGAAGAGCGCCCAACCCAACCAGCTGAAACTGCTGGACCACGTGGTGGCCGGCGAACAGGACAGCGCGATCAAGACGGCCCTGAGCCTGGCGCTGGCCAACCTGCAACTGGTAGACCCCGACCCAGCCGTGCGCCTGGCGGCCGTACGCCTGCTGGGCGACACCGGCGAACCCATGGCCCGCACCCGTCTGGAAAACCTGCTGCAACCGGACGTGGAAAAAGACCCTGGCGTGCGCACCGCCGCCGAAACCAGCCTGGTACAGGTCAAGCGCAAGCTGATGATCGGCGACCTGCTGGGCCAGGCCTTCAGCGGCATGTCCCTTGGCTCGATCCTGCTGCTGGCGGCCCTGGGCCTGGCCATCACCTTCGGCCTGCTGGGGGTGATCAACATGGCGCACGGCGAGATGCTGATGATCGGCGCGTACTCCACGTACGCCGTGCAGATCCTGTTTCAGCGCCTGGCCCCCGGCGCCATCGAGTTCTACCCGCTGGTGGCCCTGCCGGTGGCGTTCTTCGTCACGGCCTGCATCGGCATGGCGCTGGAGCGCACCATCATTCGCCACCTGTATGGCCGCCCGCTGGAAACCCTGCTGGCCACCTGGGGTATCAGCCTGATCCTGATCCAGGCCGTGCGGCTGATCTTCGGCGCCCAGAACGTCGAAGTGGCCAACCCCGAATGGCTGAGCGGCGGCATTCAAGTGCTGCCTAACCTGGTGCTGCCATTCAACCGCATCGTCATCATTGCCTTCGCGCTGTTCGTGGTGGTGCTGACCTGGCTGCTGCTGAACAAGACCCGCCTGGGCCTGAACGTGCGCGCCGTCACCCAGAACCGCAACATGGCTGCCTGCTGCGGCGTGCCCACCGGGCGCATCGACATGCTCGCCTTCGGCCTGGGTTCGGGCATCGCCGGCCTGGGCGGCGTGGCCCTGAGCCAGATCGGCAACGTCGGCCCGGAACTGGGCCAGGGCTACATCATCGACTCATTCCTGGTGGTAGTGCTGGGCGGCGTCGGCCAACTGGCCGGCAGCGTCTCGGCCGCGTTCGGGCTGGGCATCGCCAACAAGATCCTGGAACCGCAGATCGGTGCCGTACTGGGCAAGATCCTTATCCTGGCGCTGATCATTCTGTTTATCCAGAAACGTCCCCAGGGCCTCTTTGCATTGAAAGGACGGGTGATCGACTGATGAACCAGCCCCTGATGGTAACCGCTGCACAAAAGGCCGGCCCCAGGGCCACCATTGCCATCGGCGCGCTGATCGTGGCGCTGCTGGTGGCCCTGGCACTGCTGTCCCTGCTGCCGGAAAGCAACAGCCTGCAGGTGTCGGCCTACACGCTGACGCTGGTGGGCAAGATCCTCTGTTATGCCATTGTTGCCCTGGCCCTGGACCTGGTCTGGGGCTACGCCGGGCTGTTGTCGCTGGGCCACGGCCTGTTCTTCGCCCTGGGCGGCTACGCCATGGGCATGTACCTGATGCGCGAGTCAGCCGGTGACAGTCTGCCGCCCTTCATGACCTTCCTGTCCTGGACCGAGCTGCCCTGGTATTGGGTCGGCACTCAACATTTCCTCTGGGCCCTGTGCCTGGTGGTGCTGGCGCCGGGACTGCTGGCGCTGGTGTTCGGCTTCTTCGCCTTCCGCTCGCGGATCAAGGGCGTGTATTTCTCGATCATGACCCAGGCCCTGACCTTCGCCGGCATGCTGCTGTTCTTCCGCAACGAGACCGGCTTTGGCGGCAACAACGGCTTTACCAACTTCCGCAGCATCCTGGGTTTCAACATCACCTCCCAGGGCACCCGCGCGGTGCTGTTCCTGCTCACCGTGGCCTTGCTGGTGGGCAGCCTGCTGCTGGGCTGGCGCCTGGCGCAAAGCAAGTTCGGCCGGGTGCTGACCGCCCTGCGGGACGCCGAGAACCGCCTGATGTTCTGCGGCTACGACCCGCGCGGCTTCAAGCTGTTCATCTGGGTGCTCAGCGCCGTGCTGTGCGGCCTGGCCGGCGCCTTGTACGTGCCCCAGGTAGGCATCATCAACCCCAGCGAGATGTCGCCCACCAACTCCATCGAGGCCGCCGTGTGGGTGGCCCTGGGCGGGCGCGGCACGCTGATCGGCCCGCTGCTGGGCGCAGGGCTGGTGAACGGCATGAAGAGCTGGTTCACCGTGGCCTTCCCCGAATACTGGCTGTTCTTTCTGGGCGCGCTGTTCATCATCGTCACCCTGTACCTGCCCAAGGGCGTCATCGGCCTGATCAAGAAAAGGGGCGAACAATGAAGACCACCCCCACCCCGGAACTGATGCTCGAACCCATCCTGGAACCCAACCGCGACGCCGGCACCAGCCGCGACGCCATTGGCCTGGGCCAGCGCGTGGACGGCAGCCTCAGCGCCCGCCACGGCACGATTCTGACGCTGGAAGACATCAGCGTCAGTTTCGACGGCTTCAAGGCCCTCAACAGCCTGAACCTGTACATCGGCGTCGGTGAACTGCGCTGCATCATCGGCCCCAACGGTGCGGGCAAGACCACGCTGATGGACGTGATCACCGGCAAGACCCGCCCCAGCCACGGCAAGGCCTGGTTCGGCGAGACCCTGGACCTGACCCGCATGAGCGAAGTCGAGATCGCCCAGGCCGGCATCGGCCGCAAGTTTCAGAAGCCCACGGTGTTCGAGGCCCTGAGCGTGTTCGAGAACCTGGAACTGGCGCAGAAAACCGACAAGTCGGTATGGGCCAGCCTTCGCGCGCGGCTCAATGGCGAACAGAAGGACCGCATCGACGAGGTGCTGGAGACCATCCGGCTCAGTGCCTCGGTGCACCGCCCGGCCGGGCTGCTGTCCCACGGCCAGAAGCAGTTCCTGGAAATCGGCATGCTGCTGGTGCAGGACCCGCAGCTGTTGCTGCTGGACGAACCGGTGGCGGGCATGACCGACGCCGAGACCGAGTTCACCGCCGAACTGTTCAAGACCCTGGCCGGCAAGCATTCGTTGATGGTGGTGGAGCACGACATGGGCTTCGTCGACACCATCGCCGACTACGTGACCGTGCTGCATCAAGGTAGTGTGCTGGCCGAGGGGTCGCTGCAGCAGGTGCAAGCGGATGAGCGGGTGATCGAGGTTTATCTGGGTCGTTAAGGCCAACCAAGCCTGCAGGATCGGGCGCCAGCTTGGTCCCACAGACATGGCCGGCGCCACAGGAACATTTGGAGCAATACCATGCTTGAAGTCCAGAAGCTTCACCAATACTACGGCGGCAGCCACATCCTGCGCGGCTTGTCCTTCGACGTGAAAGTGGGCGAAGTCACCTGCCTGCTAGGCCGCAACGGCGTGGGCAAGACCACCCTGCTCAAGTGCCTGATGGGCCTGATCCCGTCCAAGGAAGGCAGCGTGCAGTGGGAAGGCAAGCCTATCACCGGTTTCAAACCACACCAGCGCGTGCACGCCGGCATCGCCTACGTGCCCCAGGGCCGCGAGATCTTCGGCCGCCTGACGGTTGAAGAGAACCTGCTGATGGGCCTGTCGCGCTTCAGCGCCAGTGAGGCCAAGCAAGTACCGGCGTTCATCTATGAACTGTTCCCGGTGCTGCTGCAGATGAAACACCGCCGCGGCGGCGACCTGTCCGGCGGCCAGCAACAACAATTGGCCATTGGCCGTGCCCTGGCCAGCCGCCCGCGCCTGCTGATCCTCGACGAGCCCACCGAAGGTATCCAGCCCTCGGTGATCAAGGAAATCGGCGCAGTGATCAAGAAGCTCGCGGCCCGTGGCGACATGGCGATTCTGCTGGTGGAGCAGTTCTACGACTTCGCCGCCGAACTGGCCGACCAGTACCTGGTGATGTCCCGCGGCGAGATCGTGCAGCAGGGCCGCGGTGAAAATATGGAGGCCGAGGGTGTACGCGGCCTGGTAACCATTTAATCTGCACGCAAACCAATAATGAATGCGCCTATGAACCTGCCCGTCTCCACCGCCCTGTACACGCCGAGCTGGCACGCCGAGCTCGAGCTGGGCTATGGCCGCTTCGGCGACACCACCCGGCCTACACTGCGCCGCCACCAGGGCCCGCTGCGAGTGCAGAAGCACCTGTACGCCGAAGGCCCCCAGGTGTGCCAGCACATCATCGTCCACCCACCGGGGGGCATCGCCGGCGGTGACCGGTTGAACATCAGCGCCAGCGTCGGTGCAGGTGCCTGGGCGCAGTTGACCAGCCCTGGCGCGGCCAAGTGGTACCGCGCCGCAGGCCCCGCCTACCAGACCCTGAACCTGCGCGTGGGCCCGGGGGCGACCCTGGAGTGGCTGCCCCAGGAAACCATCGTCTACAGCGCCGCCCAGGCCGAACTGGCCACCACCATCGACCTTGAAGGCGACGCCCGGCTGTTCTATTGGGACGTGGTTGCCCTGGGCCGCCCCGCCGCCGACGAGCGTTTCGAGCGCGGGCATTTCCAGAGCCGCCTGGACGTACGCCGCGACGGCCAATTGCTTTGGCACGAGCGCCAGCGCGTCACCGGCAACGACGGCCTGCTCGACTCGCCCATGGGCCTGGCCGGGCACCCCGTGTTCGCTACCTTGCTGGTGAGCGCCGACGTCAGTCCTGAACTGCTGGAGCAATGCCGGGCCTTCAAGGGCCAGGTGCGCGGCGACCTCAGCCAGTTGCCTGGCGTGCTGGTGGCCCGCTGCCTGGCCCACGAAGGCCTGCAGGCCCGCGACTGGCTGATCGGCCTGTGGAAACTGTTGCGCCCCGAAGTGCTGGGCAAAGAAGCCCTGCCCCCCAGAATCTGGAGCACCTGATGCGCGCCCCTGTGGCCATCAGCCACCTGTTTTGTTACTGCCTACGAATGGACACACCATGGACCTGACACCCCGCGAAAAAGACAAGCTGCTGATCTTCACTGCCGGCCTGGTCGCCGAGCGCCGCCTGGCGCGTGGCGTGAAGCTCAACTACCCGGAAGCCATGGCCTATATCTCGGCCGCGTTGCTGGAAGGCGCCCGCGACGGCCAGACCGTCGCCCAGCTGATGCACTACGGCACCACCCTGCTCAGCCGTGAACAGGTGATGGAAGGCATTCCGGAAATGATCCCGGAAATCCAGGTGGAGGCCACCTTCCCCGACGGTACCAAGCTCGTCACTGTCCACCAACCGATCGCCTGAGGCCCGCCATGACTTTTCGCGTACGCGACGCCGTGCATGCCGACCTGCCTGGCATCCGCGATATCTACAACGACGCGGTGCTCAACACCACCGCCATCTGGAACGAACAACCCGTGGACCTGGGCAACCGCCAGGCCTGGTATGCCGCCCGGCAGGCTCAGCACTACCCGATCCTGGTGGCGGTCGACGCCAATGACGCTGTGCTGGGCTACGCTTCATTTGGTGACTGGCGTCCTTTTCAGGGCTTTCGCCAGACCGTCGAACATTCGGTCTACGTACGCGCCGATCAACGGGGCAACGGCCTGGGGCCGCTGCTGATGAATGCCTTGGTCGAACGCGCACGCGGCTGTGACAAACACGTGATGGTCGCCGCCATCGAGAGTGGCAACGCGGCGTCCATTCGTCTGCACGAGCGACTCGGTTTCACGATCACGGGGCAGATGCCCCAGGTGGGCAGCAAGTTCGGTCGCTGGCTGGACCTGACCTTCATGCAACTGATCCTGAACCCAGGCGCCGAACCTTCCCCGACTCCCGTGGAGTAAGCCGCCATGAATGCCGCCCAATTGCGCCGCGTCACCGTTGAAAGCTTTGCTCACTACCGCCAGGGCCTGGTCGAGTTGCTGTTGGACTCGGTCAAGCAGGGCGCCTCCATCGGTTTTCTCGCCGACCTGGACGCCCATGAAGCCAACAGTTATTTCGACGAAGTGAAAAACCGCATCGCCATCAACGACCTGGTGCTATGGGCCGTGGTGCGTGACGAGCAGGTCATGGCCAGCGCGCAATTGGTGTTCTGCAAGCGCGTCAACGGCCTGAACCGGGCCGAGGTGCAGAAGCTGATGGTGCGTTCCGACGCCCAGCGGCGCGGCATGGGGCAGCAATTGATGCAGGCGGTGGAGGTCGCCGCCCGCCAGTACAAGCGCGGCCTGTTGCACCTGGACACCGAAGCAGGCTCGCCCGCCGAGGCCTTCTACCTGTCCCAGGGCTACAAGCGCGCCGGGCAGATCCCCGGGTTTGCCTGCCGGCCGGATGGTGAATACACCGCCACGGCGTTTTTCTACAAGACACTTTGAGGAGGGCCGCATGATTCCTGGCCAGTACCAGATCCAACCCGGCGACATCGAACTCAACGTCGGCCGCCGCACCATCAGCCTGACCGTGGCCAACAGCGGCGACCGGCCTATCCAGGTCGGCTCGCATTACCATTTTTTCGAAACCAACGACGCCCTCACCTTCGACCGCGCCGCCAGCCGCGGCATGCGCCTGAACATTCCGGCCGGTACCGCCGTGCGCTTCGAGCCGGGCCAGAGCCGCGACGTGGAGCTGGTGGACCTGGCCGGCAACCGCCGCGTATTCGGCTTCGCCGGCCGCATCATGGGCGACCTCTGACACATCACATGCCTGGTCCCACAAGATGCAAGGCACGGCATGGCAAATTCGTAAGGACGCAGCATGAAAATCTCGAGACAAGCCTATGCCGACATGTTCGGCCCCACCGTCGGCGACAAGGTACGCCTGGCCGATACCGACCTGTGGATCGAAGTGGAAAAGGATTTCACCACCTACGGTGAAGAAGTGAAGTTCGGCGGCGGCAAAGTGATCCGCGATGGCATGGGCCAGGGCCAACTGCTGGCCGCCGAGGTAGTCGACACGCTGATCACCAACGCCCTGATCATCGACCACTGGGGCATCGTCAAGGCCGACGTGGGCCTCAAGGATGGTCGCATCGCCGCTATCGGCAAGGCCGGCAACCCGGATATCCAGCCCGACGTGACCATCGCCATCGGCGCCAGCACCGAGGTTATCGCCGGTGAGGGCATGATCCTCACCGCCGGCGGTATCGACACCCACATCCACTTCATCTGCCCGCAGCAGATCGAAGAAGCCCTGATGAGTGGCGTCACCACCATGATCGGCGGCGGCACGGGCCCCGCCACCGGTACCAACGCCACCACCTGTACCTCAGGCCCATGGCACATGGCGCGCATGCTCCAGGCCGCTGACTCGTTCCCCATGAACATCGGCTTCACCGGCAAGGGCAACGCCAGCCTGCCGGAACCCCTGATCGAACAAGTGAAGGCCGGCGCCATCGGCTTGAAACTGCACGAAGACTGGGGCACCACCCCGGCCTCCATCGACAACTGCCTGAACGTGGCCGACCAGTACGACGTGCAGGTGGCCATCCACACCGATACCCTCAACGAATCGGGCTTCGTGGAAACCACCCTCGGCGCCTTCAAGGGCCGCACCATCCACACCTACCACACCGAAGGTGCCGGCGGCGGCCACGCCCCAGATATCATCAAGGCATGCGGCTTCAAGAACGTGTTGCCCAGTTCCACCAACCCGACACGGCCGTTCACCCGCAACACCATCGACGAACACCTGGACATGCTGATGGTGTGCCACCACCTGGACCCCAGCATCGCCGAGGACGTGGCCTTCGCCGAGAGCCGCATCCGCCGCGAGACCATCGCGGCCGAAGATATCCTCCACGACCTGGGCGCGTTCTCGATGATCAGCTCCGACAGCCAGGCCATGGGCCGGGTGGGCGAGGTGATCACCCGCACCTGGCAAACCGCCGACAAGATGAAGAAACAACGCGGCGCCCTGGCAGAGGATGCCCCCGGCAACGACAACTTCCGCGCCAAGCGCTACATCGCCAAATACACCATCAACCCGGCCATCACCCATGGCATCAGCCATGAAGTAGGCTCGATCGAAATCGGCAAATGGGCCGACCTGGTGTTGTGGCGCCCGGCGTTCTTCGGGGTCAAGCCCACCCTGATCCTCAAGGGTGGCGCCATCGCGGCCAGCCTGATGGGCGACGCCAACGCCTCGATCCCCACGCCCCAGCCGGTGCACTACCGCCCCATGTTCGCCAGCTACGGCGGCTCGCGGCACGCCACCAGCATTACCTTCATCAGCCAGGCCGCGCTGGAGGCCGGGGTGCCCGAGCAACTGGGGCTGAAAAAGCAGATCGGCGTGGTGAAGGGCTGTCGCACCGTGCAGAAAACCGACCTTATCCACAACGGCTACCTGCCTGACATCGACGTCGACCCGCAGACCTACCAGGTCAAGGCCGATGGCGTGCTGCTGTGGTGCGAGCCGGCCGAAACCCTGCCCATGGCCCAGCGCTACTTCCTCTTCTGACCCCCCTGCAGGAGCTGGCCCGCCAGCGAGCTTTCCGGCCGCGCTGGCTCCTGCACAACACCCAGCCTTATGTACGGCACTTCTTCCCTGCCCGCCCCTTAACCTCGCTGACTCCATCCATTGCCGTACTGGAGACAGCCATGTCCGAAACCACTACCTCGCAAACCGCAGAAATGACGCTGGCCAGCCTCAAGCAGGCAGCCACCGATTTCTACAGCACCTTTCCCGATATCACCCACTGCGCACGCCAGGAAGCCGCCCGCCTGCTCAAGGCGCATACCGGCCAGGACCTGGACCCGGACGCGGTCTACTGGCACCGGTTTTCCAATGCCATCAGCAATACCCACACCTTTACCGGTTGGGAACACTATGGGGTTCCAGACAAGACCCTGACCATGACTGAGTTGACCCTGCGGCGCTTCGATCTCAGTGATCAGATCAATGCCATCGACCTGGACAGCATGAGCGGTTTTTATACCAGGGATGGCAGCGGCGGGTTTTATGACCAGCGCAACGAAGTCGCGTTATCGCCCCTGACGATCATGAACGCACTGTGGGAGGCGAACTTCGCCCAGGCCTACCAGACCCGACTGGACGCCTTCTGGAGTGCCCAGGAAGAACAGGGCCGCCTGGTGGCAAAGGCATTATGTGTAAGCCACGCCTTCCAGGCCATGCGCCTGAAGGTGCTCACCCGCCGCGCGTTCAAACAGTTCATGTACACGGTGTCGGGCCCTGCCAGGATGCCGCCGACGATCCTGGACTTGAGGCGCCGCTTCAGCACCGCGACGCTGGCCTCGGTGCACGACTTTACCCTGGGCGCCCACGCTGCCACTGACATTGTCCGGGTGCAGAATGCGCAAGGGCAGCAGACGCTGTTCCTGCCGCCGGCCTGGTTCCGGACTTTTCACAGCGAGCAAGAGGTGTATGACTGGGTATGCACGGAGGCGGCCGACCCGGACCGGCGCCAGCAATTGATCTCGCATTTCGGGGTGCATCATCAAACCGACACGTCGGTGCTCGATGACGTGAACACGACCCTGGACACGATGCTGACAACACCCTGGGCCACGGGGCAGAAACTGCTCAATGGCGCCAGCCAACTCATCAAGGAAGATGTGTTCACATACCTCATCAAGAACCTGCGCACTCGCCTGGAAACCGAAGCGAAAGCGATGTTGACCACCAACTGGGACCTGCGCAAGAAGCTGTTCCTGGTAGACCTCAGTGCCTTCGTGAGGGTAACCGCGGGGCTGGCACCGGGCGACTCACTGGTGGCGGGCGCCGTGGTTGGCGCTTCGGCCATCAGCCTGGGCGCCCACACGGCAGTGGCCCTGCATGGCAGCAGCCACGAAGAGCGCAGCCAGGCCGCTGTTGCCGCAGCCTTCGATGCGCTGTCGTTGCTGTTCAGCCTGCCCATGCTCAAAGGCACCGGCAAACACGTGCTGGACGAGTTCGTCGACCTGGCCGAGGAGACACCGGCCCTTCTCGACACCAACACCCCCCTGGAATACGCTGTGGACATTGACGTCAGCCAGCTGCCCACGGAAATCAGCGGTGACGGGGGTCTGTTCTATCTCAGCGACAACAAGCGATACATCCGCCTCAACAGCAAAACGTTTGAGGTGGAGTTCATAGAGGTACTGGACCGCTGGGTGGTCATCAACCCCCAGGCCCCCGACAACCTGGTCGGCGCTTGGCCCGTCGAGCCCAACTGGCGAGGGGTGTGGGAGCCCTTTACCGAGCAGGTGTTCGACCCGCAGGACCTTGAAGCCGATGCCACGTTGAGCCCGGCCAGGGTCAGCCCGCAACTGGCCATGGCACATCAGTTGAATACCCAGCTGCGCCCTTACGAAACACCGATGAAGTACGTAGAACTGATGGCAACCCTTATCGGCCGGGACAGCCAACGGTTGATGACGATGCCGCTGGACGACACCTTCGCTTTCGCACGTCTGGAGTTGCTCAAGGCACGAAACGAGCTGGCTACCCACGCCAGGACTTTCTTCGACCTGCCCAGGGCCACGCGCTCGGTAGCGATACCCGGGGTGACGCCTGCCACGACACCGGATGCGCTGTTCGAAGCGGTCTACAACAACGGCAGCGGCATGGTCATCGGTGAAGCCAGGGACGCCATCGGCAGCAAGAAATTGCTGATCAAATACATGGCAAACCTCAGGTCACTGGGGGTGGAAACGCTCTACACCGACCTGCTGATCAAGGAGTTGCATCAGGGCTGGGTGGATCACTACCTGGCAACCGGCCTGATGCCCGCCGATCTCTACAAGTACCTCCACCACCTGACCGAGCAGTCGGTGCTGGCGAAATACACCCCCCTGGAGCTGATCCGCAGCGCGCGACGGCAAGGCATCAAGGTCAAGGCACTGGACTGTGCGGCCGCCCACCAGGTACATGGGCTGACACTGCAAGAGGCCGATATCGGCCAGAAGATGCGTAATTTCTACGCCCTGCAACGCATCAAGGCGCACCAGACGGCACGGCCGGGAAGTGGCTGGATTGCGTTGGTGGACCACACCCGTGTCGGCACATTCATGGACGTACCAGGGCTGTCGGATCTCACCGACACGGTGGGGCTGCGCGTCAAGGACGTGCCTTTGGACACCCCGCTGGCCATTAGCGACGACCTTGGGCAGCGCTTGGCGGGCAATGCCGGCACCGTGCGGGCCGACCTGAAGATCGAGATCGCCACCCAGCCTGCCCCGGCAACCCACAGCACCAGCGAAGTCTAGCGGCTCAGCTGGGCCTGAAACGCCCGAGGCGCTGGCGCAGCATGGCGTTTTCACCCCTCAGCTGCTGGACTTCTTCCAGCAGCTCAAGGGCCAGCGCCACGCCCTCCCACTCCAACTGCAGGTCGTGATGCAGCTTGGCCGCACGGCGCGCTATACCGGGCGCGCGGTCATCGAACAACCACTCGTCCGCCGTTCGCCCCTGTGGTTCGACAATGCCGTGCTCGACGATCTCGATCACGTAGGCGGGCGAAATGCCCACCTCCTGACAGAAGCTCTTCATATCCAGCTGAACATACAGGGACGAACTCATGAGTTAACGACTCCAGTTGGCTCGGGGGTCGAACGCCGCCTTCTCCGACAAGGTTTTCCACAGGGCCTGCGCGGCCTCGTCGGATTGCGGCGGCATGACCACCTTGAGTTGGGCGAACAAGTCGCCACGTTGGCCTTTCTTGTCGAGCAAGCCATTGCCCTTGACGCGCAGGCGCTGGCCGCTCTGGCTGTCAGGGCGAATGGTCAGGTTGATGCGCCCGGTGAGGGTCGGCACCGCGACCTTGGTGCCCAGCGCCGCTTCCCACGGTGCCAGCGGCACAGTGATGATCAGGTCATGGTCTTCGACATCGAACATCGGGTGCGGTGCCAGACGAATGATCAGGTACAGGTCGCCATTGGCGCCGCCCCCCACGCCTGGGGCCCCCTGGCCCTTGAGGCGAATACGCTCGCCGTCGGTGACACCGGCGGGGATCTTCACGTTGAGGGTCTTGGTGGTATTGCCCGTCTGCTGCCCGGCGCCGTTGTACTGGGGCACCTGGAAGCTGATCTGCTTAGACTCGTTGGCCAGGGTTTCCTCGAGGAAGATCGCCAGTTCCATTTCCACGTCTTGTCCTCGCCTCCCGGCGCTGCGCTGCTGGCCGCGGCCAAAGGGGTTGCCATTACCGCCACGCCCGGCCGAACCGCCGAAAATGGAGCTGAAAAAGTCGGAGAAATCGCCAGCGCTTTCCTCGAAACCGCCACCGCCACGACCCTGCCACCCGGGCGGGCCCTGGAAGGGTCGGCCATGCTGGCCGTACTTGCGAATTTCATCGTATTCGGCGCGTTTGTCCGCGTTGCTCAACGCTTCGTAGGCCTCGGAGGCCTCCTTGAATTTTTCCTCGGCGTCCTTTTCCTTGCTGACGTCGGGGTGATATTTGCGCGCCAGTTTACGGTAGGCAGTCTTGATCGCCTTCTCGTCCGCGGTCGGCTCAACGCCCAATATCTTGTAGTAGTCTTTGAAGTCCATCGAAGGATCACCATCCGTTTATCGGGATCGCGCGGTCTGTCCACTCAAGTGTAGAGACTCGCTGATGCGCTGGAAGTTTATCGGCTGCTGGCAGGCTTTGCTGAACGGCCTTGGGTGCAGCCATGGGGGCTGGTTACAAGATTGGGGGTGCGAGGCGAGGTTTCAAGGTGTGACCGTGTGGCAATTAAACGCCGCGCGGCCTTGATTCTGGCTACCACTGGCATACACTGCGCGGCCGTTTTTTGCACAGAATCCGGCAACGACATGACCAACCAAACCCCGGCCCGCGCCTGCGGCATCGACTTCGGCACCTCCAACTCCACCGTCGGCTGGCACCGACCGGGCGTCGACACCCTCATCGCGCTGGAAGACGGCAAGATCACCCTGCCGTCGGTGGTGTTCTTCAATATCGAGGAACGCCGCCCGGTGTATGGCCGGCTGGCGCTGCACGAGTACCTGGAAGGCTACGAAGGCCGCCTGATGCGCTCGCTCAAAAGCCTGCTGGGTTCCAAGCTGATCAAGCATGACACCAGCGTGCTGGGCACGGCCCTGCCGTTCAAGGACCTGTTGGGCATGTTCATCGGCGAGCTGAAAAAGCGCGCCGAAGCCAACGCCGGCCGTGCCTTCGACGAAGTCGTGCTGGGCCGCCCGGTGCATTTCGTCGATGACGACAAGGCAGCCGATCAGGAAGCCCAGGACACCCTGGAAGAAGTGGCGAAGAAGATCGGCTTCAAGGAAGTGTCCTTCCAGTTCGAGCCCATCGCCGCGGCCTTCGACTACGAGTCGACCATTGAGCGTGAAGAGCTGGTACTGATTGTCGACATCGGCGGTGGTACCTCCGACTTCTCGCTGATCCGCCTGGCGCCCGAGCGCCACAACATCGACAACCGCCACGACGACATCCTGGCCACTGGCGGCGTGCACATCGGCGGTACCGACTTCGACAAGCAACTGAGCCTGCAAGGCGTGATGCCGCTGTTCGGCTACGGCAGCCGCATGAAGAGCGGCGCGTTCATGCCCACCAGCCACCACATGAACCTGGCCACCTGGCATACCATCAACTCGGTGTATTCGCAGAAATCCCAGCTGGCCCTGGGCAGCATGCGCTACGACATCGAAGACACGGACGGTATCGACCGCCTGTTCAAGCTGATCGACCAGCGCGCTGGCCACTGGCTGGCCATGGAAGTGGAAGAAACCAAGATCCAGCTGACCCATGCCGACAACCGTCTGGTGGCGCTGGACCGTATCGAGCCGGGCCTGAGCGTGGACATGAGCCGGGCCCTGTTCGAAGGTGCCATCGATACCTTGCTGGAGCGTGTGCGCGGCAGCGTCACCCAGTTGCTGGGTGATGCCGGCGTGGGGGTGGAACAGGTGGACACCGTGTTCTTCACCGGCGGTTCGAGCGGCATTCCGGCACTGCGCAACAGCGTGGCGGCGATGCTGCCCAATGCCCGGCACGTGGAAGGCAATATCTTCGGCAGCATCGGCAGCGGCCTGGCCATCGAAGCGCGCAAGCGCTACGGCTGAACCGCAGCGAACCTGGCCGCGTCCCGAGGCGCGGCCCAGCACTGGATACACCGCGTGAAGCCGACGCGGCCAGGTCCGCCGCTACTGTCAGACCAGTTCGGCGCGGCGCAGCTCGCTTTTCAGGTAGGCGTAGTAGATGGGCCCTGCCACTACCCCGGGCAAGCCGAACGCCGCCTCGAACACCAGCATCGCCAGCAGCAATTCCCACGACTTGGCCCTGATCTGCCCGCCCACGATCCGCGCGTTGAGGAAATACTCCAGCTTGTGGATAAGAATCAGCCAACCCAGTGCTGCGGCGGCCACCCAGATCGACACCGACAGGCCGATGATGGTGATCAGCGTGTTGGAGATCAGGTTGCCGATCACCGGCAAAAGGCCAAGGATGAAGGTCAGGGCCACCATGGTCTTGGTCAGTGGCAGCTTGATTCCGCACAACGGCAATATCACCAGCAGGAACACCGAGGTGAACACCGTGTTCAGCGCGGCGATCTTGATCTGGGCGAAAACGATATTGCGGAACGCCTGCACCAACAGCGTCATGCGCACCAGCAGTTCGCCGGCCAGCGGTTTGTGATCAACCCCCGGCGGAATGCGGTTCAAGGCGACGATGGCACCCAGCACCATGCCGATCAGCAGCGTGACGAAGGTGTGCACCGCATCCTTGCCCACCAATTGCAGGTCGGCCAGATGCTTGCTCACCCAGTCGCCCAGCGCCGTACGAAATTCCAGCGCATTGGCCGGCAGGTAGGCATCGATGGACGGCGGCAACTGCGCCCGCGCCCGGTTCAGCACGCCCATGAACTTGTCGAGGAACGCGCCGGGATTCTCGGCCTCGTGCATCAGGAAACTGATGCCCAGGGCAAAAATCACCGCCAGCAGGCTGACCACCACGGTCCCCAGCAGCGCAACCGCCACCCAGCGGGCCCGCGGGCCGGACACCAGCCGTTGCAGTTGCGGGGTTAGCATGTTGACCAGTTCGTACACCAGCAGACCGGCCAGCAGGCTGGGCAACAGGCGCAGAGGCATCACCAGCAACAGCCCACCGAATACGATGAGCAGGCTGGCCCATAACACATGACGCTGGGAAAACGTTGGCATACAGCCTCGAACATGTAACACATGGAAGGACGGGCAGTCTGCCAGCCTTCACCTCACAGAGCCAGTTCCGGCGAAGGGCGACTGCCGGCAGGAACGGGCGACGCTCGCGAAGGCACTGCTGCGCCCCACCCGAAAAACCACGGTATATGGTTCGCGAGCCACGTCTGCTCCTACAGGGATTTCAGGGGCCAGCCCGTTATTTTTTCAGGCAGGTACTCATGAATGTTTTGCGCGCGTCGCCACTCAGGTTCTGGGTCTTGGCGTCGGCATTGCAGGTGGTCATCTTCTGCTGCTGCGGCGTCAGGGTCTTGGTGGCGGCTGGGGTAGCCTTCAGGCAAGTGCTCATGTAGGTCTTGCGCTCGTCACCTTTCAGGCTTTTGGCCGTGGCGTCGGCGTTGCAGGTCGTCATCTTGTTCTGTTGCGCGGTGGCGGCGAAACCCTGCGAGCACAGCAGCAGGCCAAGTACCAACAGGGGCGCGTGCAGCATTTTCATGGAGTGGTCTCCTTGTCGCCGCGCTGGGCCGCGCGGCCTCGACCTGAAGTGTAGCCAAACTTTTCCGCTGCTCCGGCCCGCCCCTAAAGCCCGGCTGTTTTCAGCCGGGCAGCATGCTCAGTGAACAGCCGCACCGGTTCGGCACCCTTGCCCACCAACCCAAGGGACTGATTGACGATGTCCAGGTGGTCCATGGGGTAGTCATCGCCGATCACGTACCCCAGGTGCGAGCTATAGCGCCCCACCATGCCATCGCATTGCCCTGCTTCGCGCACGAAGGTTTTGGCAAACAACCGGCAACTGATGTGCGAGCCGTCCAGGCGGTTGCCGCCGCCATCGCTGCGCGGGTCTTGCAGCACGCCAGACCAGGAATAGTAATGCACCCCGTTGACCACCGGCTCGCCCTGGCCACCCCAGGTCAGCGGGATGCCCTGTGGATAACGCTGGTTGAAGTGCGCCACCCCGGCACAGGTCAGGGACAAGTGCGAGGCGTGCACATCGATGGGCAGAATCGGCCCCCGCCAACCGGTCTCCAGCACGCCCATCAGCAGGCCCAGCAGGTACAGGACAGCATGCAGCAAGCGCCCCCCCACCGAGTTGTGCGGGTAGCGCCGCTCCAGGTAGTCCGCCAGTTCCGAACCGTGGTTGGGCCCCGCCACCGAAGTCACCGAGGCCACCCAGTCCGGGCGCTTGGCCGCCGCGTAGCGGGCTGTGAGGGCACCCTGGCTGTGGCCGATCAGGTTGACCTTGGCGGCACCGGTCTCGTGGCGGATGCGCTGAATGATGAGCAGCAACTGCTCGCCCCGCACTTCGGTGGCGTTGATGGGCGAGACCTGAACGGGGAACACCTGCGCCCCACCCCGCCGCAAGGCCCGCACGATGCGAAACCAGTAGGGGTACAGCACCAGGCGCACGAACCCGAGCATGCCGGGCACAAGGACGAGGGGGTAGCGCGTGGCACCGGGCTTTGACATGGCGGGCGATCCTGAAGGCAAACTTCAATACTAGCGCACTGACATCGAACCTTCGGACGACGCCGTTGCTCAAAGTATTACGGGGCCACTATTGGCTCATTCGAAGGAGCGACACCTATGTACAAGCAAACCCTGGCCGCTGTGTGCGTACTGGCTTCGCTGGCTGGCTGCGCCAACACCAAGGTCGAAAACCCGGTGGACTTCGTCACCTATCGCAATGAACCGCTGGTCAAGCAAGTCGATAACGGCATGACCATGCAGCAGGTCATCGCCATTGGCGGCACGCCGTCCTCGGTGGTCGACGGTAATGGCAAGACCACAGCTGGCACCTGCAACAACTACGTGCTCAACACCGATGGCAAGCAACAGGCCTACTACGTCAGCTTCGACGCCAGCGGCCACGTGGACAGCAAGGGTTTCATGACCTGCGCCCAGCGCAAGGCCAACGTCAACGCCATGCCCTGATGTCGGTGCGCAGCAAGCCCGATAAAACTTTCCGGCCTGCCGTGCACTCACAACCTCTGAACCGATCGGGCCGGGCCCCCAGTTGACGGGGGCGATAGAGCCCGAAGGCCCCAACCGTACCGAATAGCCTGGAGATTGCCATGAGTATTGCAACGATCGACAAGAACACCCTGCGTGATCGCGCTCGCCAGAACGTGGACAACGGCGCAGTGACCGAAGGCTATGAAGGCGACCGCGAGGAAGTCATCCGCCTGCTCAACGACTCACTGGCCACTGAGCTGGTGTGCGTGCTGCGCTACAAGCGCCATTACTACATGGCCAAGGGCGTGAAGGCACAGGTGGCGGCCGCGGAGTTCCTGGAGCACGCTACCCAGGAAGCCGAACATGCCGACAAGCTGGCCGAGCGTATCGTGCAGTTGGGCGGTGAGCCGGATTTCAACCCCGACAGCCTCAGTGGCCGCTCGCATGCCGAGTACAAGCCTGGCAGCACCTTGAAGGAAATGGTCTACGAAGACCTGGTGGCCGAGCGCATTGCCATCGATAGCTACCGCGAGATCATCCAGTACATCGGCGACAAAGACCCTACCACTCGTCGCGTGTTCGAAGACATCCTGGCTCAGGAAGAAGAACACGCCGACGACATGGCGGACATCCTCGAAGGGCTGTAAGGCTTGTCGTGGTACCAAGGGGCCGGGAAACCGGTCCTTTTTTTGCCTTGAAAATAGTGGTGCCGGGGTCCCGAGCTTCGCCCGGTCCCACAGAGTAGCGGCTACAGACTCTGTGGGAACGAGGCACCGCGGGACTTACCCAATCAATGTGTGCTCTGCACCGTCTTCGGCGCCTTGCCTGCCTTCATCTGCTCCAGCAACGGCGTGCACTGATTGGGCTCGCCACCGCTGGGCGCCACCAGCGCCAGCAGGCCAGCCGCCGGTGCCGCCACCACACCCAAGGCAACCATGCCGGCGCCGCGCAACAGCAACGGCACCGCCTGCACCCCGGCGCTGGGCTTGGCAAACGGCCCGCGCACGTAGAGGGGCGAGCGCAGCGACAGCAGGCGGAAGCCCTTGGACTCGGGGTTGATCTTCAAGTCCAACTGCTCGGTCTTGAAGTTGACCGTACCATCGACGTAAATGATCGCGTTCTCGGTATCGAACACAATCAAGCGTGGCGTGGCCAGGCCGTCCTTGATGCCAAGGTCGGCAGCAGCGCAGTTGATCTTCACGTCGTTGTCGCCAAAGATCTTGCCCACCACGTAGTTGCCGACGTTGAGCCCGGCGATCTCCATCAGGCCGCGGCTGATGGCGCCGTCATTGATCAACAGCTTGAGGTTGCCGTTGGCGCTGCCCAGCAACGCAGATACCGAGTTGCCAATACCACTGATATCGGCATCGCCATTGAGTTGGCCGAAACTGGTTTTCATCGGTTCGAAGGTCGGGAACAGCTGCTTGAGCTTGAAGCCCCGCGCGGTCAGCTTGGCGTGGCCCTGCAGGGGCGTGGTGCGGCCATTGAGGCCGATCTGCGCGTCCAGGTTGCCCCCGGCGACGCCAAAACGTAGAGGCTCCAGGTTCAATTGCCCGTCATTGAGTACCACGTGGGTGTACAGGTCGGTGAACGGCAGGTCCTTGCTCTGCACGATTTTCTTGCCGGTGAATTCCACATCGGCGTCCATGGCGCGCCAGCGGTCAGTGCGGAATTCCTCGACCGGCAGCACCTTGCCGGCCGGCTGCTTGCTTTCACTGCCGCGAGCCGCCTGCTTGGCGTTCGAGTCGGCGCCGATCAGGGGCGCAAGGTCAGTGAACAGCAGTTGGTTGGATACCAGCTTACCGCTCAGCTTGGGCCGCGGTTGGCTGGCGACGAAGGCCAGGTCACCGTGGATGTCGCTGTTGCCGATCTTGCCGTTGAAGCCCTGGTATTCGAAGCTCGCGCCCGTGGGCTCATGCAGCTTGGCTTGCAGGTGGCCGTCGGTGGAGTACGGCGGCGAGTCGGGAAGCGTCACGCCGGTCAGCGGGTACAGCTTGCTCAGGCTCGCACCTTCGAGCTTGAGGCGCAGGTCCAGGGCCCCCAGGTTGCGCGGGTCGGTCAGCGTACCGGCAACGGCGACATGGGTGTCGGCAATGCGCACGTCTGCCTGCACCGGGAAGGGTTGCGCGGCATCCTGCAATGCCAGCAGGCCGCCGATCTTGCCTGTGCCGTTGACGGGCTGGTCTTTGTATCGGCCCGTTACCTTGAACCCGAAAGCGTAGTCCTGAGCAGTCGCGCCCTGGTCGGTGACCTTCTTGGCCGCGCCGCTGCCAACGATATCGCTGAACGGAATGGGCTTGCCCAGAGGGTCTATCAGTACATCGGCATGGGCCTTGAGGGTCACGTCGTCATACACCACATGGCCCTTGTCGAAACCGATGGCACCAATGTCCATGACCCATTTCGACGGCTCGGCGTTAGGGTCTTTAGGGCCGAAGTCAAAGGTCCAGTTAGCGCGGCCGTCAGCCAGGCGCTGCAGGTTGGCGTCGGGCTGGGTGAGGTCGATGCGCGGGATGACGATGCGCTCAGCCAGCAACGGCAATGGCGACAGGCGGAACTCCACGCGCTGGAGGCTAACCATTTGTGGTTCCTTGGACCACTCCGGGTTGCCCAGCGTCAGGTCTTCGGCAACGAAATGGGGCCATGGCACCCACGCACGCCAGCCGCCTTCCTGCGGCTCGCGGGCCCACAGCACGTCAAGGTTGCCATTAATGGCGAACGGCCTGTGCAAGGCCTCCGACACCTTGGCATTGAGCGTCGGCTTCACGCGGTTCCAGTCGAAAGTGGCGATGACCACCACCAGTACGGCAATCAGTACTACCAGGGTGCCAACTATCCAGGCCAGGATCTTGCGAGGGCGCGTCATGCACGAATCTCCAAATGACAGCGGGGCCGCCTGCGGGCGGTGCGCTCGGTTGCAGCATTACCTTCTAGGACTGGCAAAGCGGCTGGGGGTTTAACCCGATTTATGAAATCGGCCGACCGATGCATCGACAGGTTGGTTCCACAACGGCGCACGGCCGCTGGAAAATCCCCCAAGCGGTGCACCGACAACCACGCTAAAGCGTTGATTTAGAAGCCTGGAAGCGAACAATCAATTTGGTTGATTGTTACCATTACCTATATGAACTTTTATATCTAATTCTCAAGAGTAGCATTGGCTTCGTACCCACTTTTCAGCCCTCCAAAGGAGCGCCAAACCATGAAACGCCAATTGCTGCTGACCCTGACCCTCTCTGTACTGGCCGCCAACGTATTCGCCGCTGGCAACGTTCAACCTGCGATTACCCAGCACAGCGCCGCTGTGATCGTTGCCCAGGATGGTTCTGACCGCACGCTGAACCGCGTCGCTCAGGACGGCTCGGATCGCACTCTGAACCGCGTCGCTCAAGATGGCTCGGATCGCACCCTGAACCGTGTCACTCAAGACGGCTCGGATCGCACCCTGAACCGCGTCGCTCAGGACGGCTCGGACCGCACCTTGAACCGCGTGACCCAGGACGGTTCTAACCGCACCCTGAACCGCGTCGCTCAAGACGGCTCGGACCGCACCTTGAACCGCGTCAGCCAGGCCAACGCCGACCGCACTGTGCTGCAAGTCGCCCAGGATGGTTCCGACCGTACCCTGAACCGCGCGAGCTGAGTCTTGGCTGCCCTGAAAAAAGCCCGGTCCCCGCACCGGGCTTTGATTTTTCCCCCGATTTGCTAGAGTGCTGCGCTGCCCTCCAAAGAACTCCGCACCATGCTAGCCCGCGCCGAACAGAAACAGCAGACCCGCCATGCCCTCCTCGACGCCGCCCGGCAGTTGATCGACGCGGGGCGCGGATTCGGTAGCATCAGCCTGCGCGAAGTGGCCAAGGCCGCAGGGATCGTTCCCACCGGCTTCTATCGCCATTTCGATGACATGGACCAATTGGGCCTGGCCCTGGTCAATGAAGTGGGCGAAACCTTTCGTGACACCATTCGCCGCGTTCGCCGCAATGAATTCGAGCTCGGTGGGCTCACCGACGCCTCGGTGCGCATCTTTCTGGACAGTGTGGCGGCCAACCGCTCGCAGTTCCTGTTTCTGGCCCGTGAGCAGTACGGTGATTCACGCCCGGTGCGCCAGGCGCTGACCTGCTTGCGCGATGGCATCAGTTCTGACCTTGCCGCTGACCTGGCGCTCATGCCCAAGTGGCAACACCTGGACCGCGCCGCCTTGGCCGTGATGGCGGACCTGGTGGTCAAGACCGTGTTCGCCACCTTGCCGGAGCTGATCGACGCCCCCGCCGAACGCCAACCGCGGCAATTGTCGCCCCAAGCGAAGATCACCCAGCAACTGCGCTTCATTTTCATGGGCGCCAAGCACTGGCAGGGCCTGAGCAGTATTGACGACTGAACCAAGTTGGTGCCAGATACCGGCATGCGCACCAATTTGTATCAATTTGTTGCCCAACGTTCTGGCACAGGGCCGGCATTCGCAGCGCTAGCATGTTGGCAAGACACTTGCTGTCAGCACTTCATCGCACACAGCCGGATGCCTGAAAATGCTGGTGATCCACCGCAGAACCGAGCCAAAACCTGACTGGTCGGCCGAATTACACCTGAATTTCGAAGCCCGCAGCAAAAGCCGCCTGCGCTGTTTTAGTGCCGATGGCGAGGACGTCGGGCTATTCCTCGAACGCGGTCAGCCGCCCTTGCATGATGGCGAATGCCTCGAAGCCCAGGACGGGCGCATCGTCAAAGTGGTCGCGCGCCCCGAAGCCCTGCTGCACGTCACCTGCGCCAACGCCTTCGAACTGACCCGCGCCGCCTACCACCTGGGCAACCGCCACGTGGCCCTGCAAGTGGGTGACGGCTGGCTGCGCCTGCTGGACGACTACGTGCTCAAGGCCATGCTCGAGCAACTGGGGGCCAGCACTGAAGCCATCGAAGCGCCCTTTCAGCCCGAGCACGGCGCCTACGGCGGTGGCCACCACCACTCGCGCGCGGGGGAGGAAGACTTCAACTACGCGCCCAAACTGCACCAGTTCGGCGTACGTACATGAACCCGGCCTGGGCCCTGCTGCGTCTGGCCAGCCCACAACTGCCCATCGGCGGCTACAGCTATTCCCAAGGCCTGGAAATGGCCGTGGAACAAGGCACGGTGAAGCAGGCCGACGACGCCCGACGCTGGATCAGCGACCAACTGCTGCTCAACCTGGCGCGCTTCGAAGCACCGTTGCTGCTGGCCCACTGCAAGGCCGCGGCCAGCGATGACTGGGCTGCGCTGCGCACGCTCAGTGATGAGCACCGCGCCAGCCGCGAAACCCGGGAAATGGCCCAGGAAAGCCGGCAGATGGGCTATTCGCTCAAGCAACTGCTCGATGGCCTGCCCGAACTGGACGCCGCCGCCCGGGACTTCCTCGCGGCCACCGCCGAACCGCACCTGGCCCTTGGCTGGGCCCTGGCGGCCCGCGCCTGGCAGATCACGCCCGCCGATGCCCTGGCCGCCTGGCTGTGGAGCTGGCTGGAAAACCAGCTGGCGGTATTGATGAAAACCCTGCCCCTGGGCCAGCAAGCCGCACAGCGACTGACCAGCCAACTGCTGCCTTTGCTGCAGCAAGCGCAGCAGCACGCCACTGAACTTGACCCCCACCACTATGGCAGCGCCGCTTTCGGCCTGTCCCTGGCGAGCATGGCCCATGAGCGCCAGTACAGCCGCCTGTTCCGTTCCTAGGAGATGACAATCATGAATACCCAGCCCCTGCGTGTCGGCATTGGCGGCCCGGTCGGTTCCGGCAAGACCGCCCTGACCCTGGCCCTGTGCCTGGCCCTGCGCGAGCGCTACAACCTGGCCGTGGTCACCAACGACATCTACACCCGCGAAGACGCCGACTTTCTGGTGCGCAACGAGGCCCTGGCCCCCGAGCGCATCATCGGCGTGGAAACCGGCGGCTGCCCGCACACTGCCATTCGCGAGGATGCCTCCATCAACCTGGAGGCCGTGGACCAGCTCAACCGCCGTTTCCCCGGCCTGGACCTGATTCTGGTGGAGTCGGGCGGCGACAACCTCTCGGCCACCTTCAGCCCGGAGCTGTCGGACCTGACCCTCTACGTGATCGATGTGTCGGCCGGCGACAAGCTGCCGCGCAAGGGCGGCCCGGGCATCTGCAAATCCGACCTGCTGGTGATCAACAAGATCGACCTGGCACCGCTGGTGGGTGCTTCCCTGGAAATGATGGACAGCGACACCCGGCGCATGCGCGGTGACAAGCCGTTCGTGTTCAGCAACCAGAAGACCGGGCAGGGCCTTGAGGCCATCATCGCCTTCATCGAACGCCAAGGCCTGCTGACCGCCGCCTGATCGCCCATTTTCCAAAGAGCGCACCTGCCACTTCACAAGGAAGCCAATCAATGACCCTGAAAAAACTCTTCGGCGCCGCCGCCCTGCTGCTGACCCCCGCCCTGGCGTTTGCCCACCCCGGCCACGGTGAACACGGCATCGTCGCCGGTGTGCTGCACCCGCTGACCGGCATCGACCACCTGCTGGCCATGCTCGCCGTGGGCCTGTGGGCCGCACAGCAGACCGGCAACGCCCGCTGGGCCCTGCCCTGCACCTTCGTCGGCACCATGCTGATCGGCGGCCTGCTGGGCTTCGAAGGCCTGGAGCTGCCTGGCCTGGAAAGCGGCATCGCCGCCTCGGTACTGGCCCTGGGCCTGGCCGTGGCCCTGGCCATTCGCCCACCGGTAGCGCTGGCCGTTGGCGCCACCGCCCTGTTCGCGCTGTTCCATGGCGTCGCTCACGGCCTTGAGCTGCCGGAGATGTCCAACCCATGGGCCTACGCCGCCGGCTTCGTCGCTGCCACCGCTGCCCTGCATGCCGTGGGCTACGCCGTGGTGCGCGTGCTACCCCAGGCCGCCAGCCTGCTGGTACGCGTGGTCGGCGCCCTGTCGGCACTGACCGGCGCCTGGCTGCTGGCCGGCTGACCGCTTGCCGCCTGTTCGCCGCCATGGCTGGCGAACAGGCTGGCAAGACCTGCTACCATGTCGCCCCGACGTTCAGACCGCCGTGACGACTTTTCCTCATGCCAGAAGCTGCTTCCCTCTCCAATGCCTTCACCGCTGTGCATGAGCACTTCCTGAAGACCATCGTGCCCCTGTGGCAAGGCCCCGGCTGGAACGCCGAACTGGCATTGCCCTACGAGGCCCTGGACCCGCAGCAGCGGCCCATGCCCGTGCAGCGGTATCGCGCCATGGCCTGTGCCCGGCAGTTGTACCTGTTCTCCACATTGGCTGACGTGCCTGGCGCCCATGAGCACGCGGCGGCGCTGTTCCGTTCGCTGCAGAAGCACTTCCACGACGCCGAGCATGGCGGCTGGTTCTACAGCATCGATGCACACGCCCGCCCACTGGACCGCAGCAAGGACCTGTATACCCACGCCTTCATCATCTTCGCCTGTGCGCACTACTGGCAGCAGTCTCGCGACCCGCTGGCCGAGTCGGTGCTGGACGCCGCGCTGAGCGTGGTGGCCACGCGGTTTTGCACAGGTGACGGCCTGTACGAGGCGGTGCTGGGCGAGGATTGGTCGACACAGAGTGCAGGGCCGCTGCAAAACCCGCTGATGCACCTGGCCGAGGCTTTCCTGGCCACCCTGGCAGTCCGCCAGGACGACGCCGTGGAAGCCGCGCTGGTGGACCTCTGCCTGGCCATGCAAGCGCGCTTCGTCGATCCGGTTTCCGGTTTCCTGATGGAAAAGCCCTGCGGCGCTGTGGATAACTGGTGGGAACCAGGCCATCAGTTCGAGTGGTTCTACCTGCTGGAGTCGTCGCCACTGCTCAAGGGCAGTGAATTGCACGGCTCCCTGGAGGCGGCGTTCGCCCCTTCCGAACAGCTGGGCGTGCAGGCGGGTGGCGTGCTGGCGATGCTTGACGTGGACGGCAGAGTACGTGATGGCACCCAGCGCATCTGGGCTCAGGCCGAATACCTGCGGGCACTGACCCTGCGGGCCGGGGGTGACGTGGACAGCCAGTTGCAGGTGCTGCGCGAACGCTTCCTGCATGAAGGTGGCTGGTACGAGTGCCGTGATGCCAGCGGCACGGTGAGCCGACTGGACATGCCGTCGACCACCCCGTACCACCTGGCAACTTGTTATCAGGCCTTAGCTCGGCACTGAAGCGCCCGTCAGGCTTTGTGCGGCCGCTCGATGGCGAAGCCTGCCCAGCTCTGGGTGACGGGCATCAGCTCCAGGCTGTTGATGTTGACGTGGGCAGGGGTGTTCAGGATCCAGAAGATGGTGTCGGCGATATCCTGCGGCTGGATCGGCTCGGCACCCGCGTAGGTGGCGTCATAGCGCGCCTGGTCGCCATTGAAGCGCACCAGCGAGAACTCGCTTTCACACAGCCCCGGCTCCAGGTTGGTCACCCGCACGCCCGTGCCCTGCAGGTCGCAGCGCAGGTTCAGCGAGAACTGTTTGACGAACGCCTTGGTGGCGCCATACACGTGGCTGCCCGGGTACGGGTAGTTGCCGGCCACGGAACCCAGGTTGACGATGCTGGCGCCGCGGCCTTGGGCGATCAGGCGTGGCAACAGCAGGCGGGTGCTGTACATCAGGCCTTTGACGTTGGTGTCGACCATGGTGTCCCAGTCGTCCAGGTCGCACTTGGGCGCGGGGTCGACACCCAGGGCCAGGCCGGCGTTGTTGATCAGGCCGGTTAGCTTGTCGAATTCCGGCGGCAGGTTGGCGATGGCTTCTTCCATCGCTTTGCGGTCCCGCACGTCCAGTACCAGGGTGTGCACCTTGGTCTGCTTGGCCAGCTCTTCGCCCAGGGCGCTCAAGCGGTCTTCACGGCGGCCGGTCAGCACCAGCGACCAGCCTGCCTCGGCGAAACGGCGGGCACAGGCTTCGCCAAACCCGGAAGTGGCGCCGGTGATAAACACGGTGGAAGTCATTGCATGCTCCTGGAAAGGCTGTGGGAAAGATCGTTTCAAAGCATGCCCGCGCTTTGGCGCGACGGCAAGTTAAACCCCGGCTTGATCAAAAAATGATCGAAGGCCGCAAACCCTTGCCCCAGCTGGGCCGCCGCACCTTGTGCGCACCTTATCCACAGGGCCTTGCACAGTATCCGTGGGCAACTGCCATGTGGACAAACCCGCCTGCCGCGCGGCGTGTAGCCGGTTGTAAGCGGTAATGGCCTTGACCGGCCCCAGGCAATCATGCAGCCCTGGGCCAGACCACGCATGAGCGAAAACAGCAGGGGTGGCGCCAGGCCAGCAACCACGGCCATCAGCGGCATCTTTCCAAGGCTTGCCCACAGACTTATCCACAGGTTTTGGCAGCCATGACGAACGGTATTCGACGGTGGATAAGAGCTTGACAAAGCGCGTACCAGCCGACCTGAAAATACCTGATCAAATATTGACCGCATCTCTGAAAGCCACGCCGATCAAGGCGTTCAGCAACCTACACCCAACTTACCCACAGCCCGTTCCACAATAAACGGGGACAAGTGCATTGCATGACAAAACAATGAATTAGGGCGGTTTTATGTCGCAGTAGGCGAGCAACGAAAAAGGGTTTTCCACAATGCTGTGGAAAACCCTTTTCTGGCTGCTGATTCGACCGGTCAATGGCCGCCGAGGTAAGCGTTGCGCACCTCGTCATTGCTCAACAGCTCCTGCCCCGTGCCCGTCAGCCGGATCTCGCCGTTGACCATCACGTACGCCCGGTCCGACAGCTTCAGCGCGTGGTTGGCGTTCTGCTCCACCAGGAAGATGGTCATGCCCGACTTGGCCAGCTCGCGCAAGGTGCTGAAAATCTGTTTCACCACGATGGGCGCCAAGCCCAGCGACGGTTCGTCGAGCAGCAACAGCTTGGGCCGGCTCATCAGGGCCCGGGCGATGGCGAGCATTTGCTGCTCGCCGCCCGACATGGTCATGGCGCGCTGGTTGCGGCGTTCCTTGAGCCGGGGGAACAGGTCGAACATGCGCTGCATGTCTTCGCCGGCGAACTTGTCACCAATGGGGATGGTGCCCATCATCAGGTTTTCTTCCACCGACATGTCCGGGAATACCCGCCGGCCTTCCGGTGACTGGGCAATGCCGTTGGAGGCGATGTAGTGGGACGACTTCTTGGTGATGTCGGTACCCTGGTAGATGATCTGCCCGGCCGCGGCGCGCGGTTGGCCGAAGATGGACATCAACAGGGTCGACTTGCCCGCGCCATTGGAGCCGATCAGGCTCACGGTCTCGCCTTCATTGATGTGCATCGAAACCTTCTTCAGGGCCTGGATGGGGCCGTAGAAGACGTCGATCTCTTTCAGTTCGAGGATCGGGTTACTCATGCCAGCTCCTCTTCATCCGCGCCCAGGTAGGCGGCGATCACTTTCGGGTCGTTGCGGATCTGCTCCGGGCCGCCTTCGGCGATCACGTTGCCATGGTCCAGCACCACGATATGGTCGGAAATGCCCATGACCATGCCCATGTCGTGCTCGATCAGCACGATGGTCATGTCGTGCTCGTCGCGCAGCAGGCGGATCATGCCGCTCAGGGCCTCGGTTTCCTGCGGGTTGAGGCCAGCGGCCGGTTCGTCCAGGCAGATCACCTGGGGCCGCGTGCACATGGCGCGGGCGATTTCCAGGCGGCGCTGCTGGCCGTAGGAAAGCTCGCCCGCCAGGCGGTTGGCGCAGTCCACGAGGTCTACCACTTCCAGCCAGTAGAACGCGGTATTGAGCGCGTCCTCCTCGGCTTGGCGATACCCGCGGGTGTTGAGAATACCGGCCACCATGTTGCGGTTTACCCACATGTGCTGGGCCACCAGCAGGTTTTCCACCACCGACATCTCCCGAAACAGGCGGATGTTCTGAAAGGTGCGCGCCAGCCCGGCGCGGTTCACCAGGTGGGTGCCGCCGAACATCTTGTAGTACAGGCGGCTGGCGAAACTGCGCGGCGAAACAAAGTCGGTCGGCTGGAAAGGCTCGCCCAGCAGCTTGATGACGTTGGTCTTCATGCCGCGCGTTTGCAACTCGATGCGCCCGCCTGTCGCCTTGTAGAAGCCGGTCAGGCAGTTGAACACCGTGGTCTTGCCGGCACCGTTGGGGCCAATGAGGGCAAAGATCGAATTGCGCTTGACCTTCAGGCTGACATCGCTGAGGGCCTTGATGCCACCGAAGTGCATCATCAGTTTTTCAACCGTGAGTACGTATTCACTCATGGCGCCACTCCTTTACGCGGAACCACGCCGGTACGGCTGATGCGAATCAGGCCGCGCGGTCTCCAGATCATCATCAGTACCATCAGCACGCCGAACAGCAGCACCCGGTACTCGGCGAACGAACGCAGCAGCTCCGGTGCCACGGTCAGCACGAACGCGGCAATCACCACGCCGACCGTGGAGCCCATGCCGCCCAGTACCACAATGGCCAGGATCAACGCAGACTCGAAGAAGGTAAATGAGGTGGGGTTGACGAAGCCCTGGTAACTGGCGAAAAACACGCCGGCAAGGCCGGCGGTAGACGCCCCCAGGGTGAAGGCCGAGAGTTTGACCAGCACGTGGTTCAGGCCCATGGCCCGGCAGGCGATCTCATCTTCGCGCAGGGCTTCCCAGGCACGGCCTACCGGCATGCGGGTCAGGCGGTGCTTGACGTACAGCACACCGATCACCACCAGGAAGAGTACGGCGTAGATGAAGACGAATTTCAGGTCAGGGTTGTAGTCGATGTGCAGGAATTCGTGGATGGGCACGCCGCCCTCTTTGGCCCGCCGGCCAAACTCCAGGCCCAGGAAGGTCGGTGATGGCACCGGCACACCGTTCGGGCCTCCGGTGAACGACAGCCAGTTGTTCAGCACCAGGCGGATGATTTCACCGAAGCCCAGGGTCACGATGGCCAGGTAGTCGCCATGCATCCTCAACACCGGGAAACCCAATATGCAACCGGCGAACGCCGCCGCCAGGGCTGCCAGCGGCAGCGCCGACCAGAAACCCAGGCCCAAGTACTGGTAGCCCAGGGCCAGGCCGTAGGCGCCAATGGCATAGAAGGCCACGTAACCCAAGTCGAGCAGGCCCGCCAGGCCTACCACGATGTTCAGGCCCAGGCCCAGCAGCACGTAGATGAGCCCGAGGATAACGATGGTCAGCACGTATTTGTTGGCAAACGCAGGGAAGACGATAGCCAGCACGATCACCAGCGGGATCACCCAGCGCAGCGCCGACTTGTGCCCCGGCGCCAGCACATGCACGCCCGAACCGCCGCGCTCCATGCCCTGGGACAGGCGAATGCCACGCGGGGTCTGCAGGAACAGGCTGATCAGGAAACGTCCTGCCGCCACGGCCAGCACCAGCCACGCAACGCGAGTTGGTTGCAGGTTGAAACTGTAGCCTTGCAGCACTACGCCGACGATGGGCCCGAATACGATCAGCGCCAGCAGGCCGGCAATGACTGCGTCGATCAGGCTTTGCTTGATATCAACGGGTTTGATTGGGGCAGCAGACATAGTTATACCTTCGCCACGAGTGGGCGACCCAGCAGGCCTTGGGGTCGGAAGATCAGAATCAGCACCAGCAGGGCGAAGCTGAACACGTCTTTGTAGTCAGAGTTGATCAGGCCCGAGAACTGCGACTCGGCAACACCCAGGATCAAGCCACCGAGCATGGCCCCCGGCAGCGAGCCGATACCGCCCAACACTGCCGCGGTGAAGGCCTTGATGCCGATGATGAAGCCGGCGTAGAAGTCGAAGGTGCCGTAATTGACCGTGATCAGTACACCGGCCAGGGCCGCCATGGCCGCGCCGATGATGAATACGTAGGAAATCACCCGGTCGGTGTTGATACCCAGGATCGAAGCCATCTTGCGGTCTTGCTGGGTGGCCCGGCACATGCGGCCCAGCTTGGTGTACTTGATGATGTACGTCAGTGCCGCCATGCCGGCGAACGCGGCCACCAGGATGAACACCTTGGTGTAGGTGATCTGCACGAAGCCGGTGCCGATGTCGAAGCGCCAGCCACCACTGAGCAGCGTGGGCACGCCCTGCTGGTTGGGGCCCTGGGCGATCTGCGCGTAGTTCTGCAGGATCAGCGAGATGCCAATGGCACTGATCAGCGGCGCCAGGCGCGTGGAGTTGCGCAGCGGCTTGTAGGCCACCCGCTCGATGACAAAACCGTAGACCCCGGTGACCACGATGGTGAACACCAGCGTGCCGAGAATCAGGAAAGGGAAGGACTCGACCCCAAAGAACGACAGTACCGCCAGGCCGATAGCGGCCAGGTAGGCGGAGATCATGTACACATCGCCATGGGCGAAGTTGATCATGCCGATGATGCCGTAGACCATGGTGTAGCCGATGGCAATCAAACCGTAGACCGACCCCAGGGTCAGGCCGTTGATCATTTGTTGCAGGAAAATACCATCCATCATGCACGCTCACGAACTTCTGGGCCGCACGGGTCCGCGCGGGCAAGCCGAGCCTGCCCACTCTGGATACGAGCGGTAAATAAGAGAACTGACGGGGCCGGCCGACAACGGGCCTGCCCCAGTTTGACCGGACTTGAGGGTTACCCCGCAAGCCGGTCCGACCTCATGTCATTTCTGCTTTTCGAGCTGGTGGTATTTGCCGTCCTTGTCCCACTGGTACACCACATAGTCGGAGACTTTCAGGTCGCCCTTGCTGTCCCAGGTCTTGGTACCCATGACGGTCTTCACCGGGTTGGCCTTCAGCCATTTGGCGGCGTCTTCGCCCTTGTCGGACTTGGCACCGTTGAAGCCGGCGGCCAGGGCCTGGATCGAGGCGTAGGCATACAGGGTGTAGCCTTCAGGCTCATAACCGGACTTGCGGAACTGGTCGACCACAGCCTTGCTGTCTGGCAGCAGGCGCGGGTCGGCACCAAAGGTCATGTACACGCCATCGACGTACTGGGCGCCGCCTGCGGTGGTCACCAGTTCGTCGGTGACCACGCCATCGTCGGACATGAACTTCACGTCCTTCAGGCCCTGCTCACGCAGTTGGTGAACCAGCGGGCCGGCTTCCGGGTGCAGGCCGCCGAAGTACACCACGTCGGCGCCTGCGGCGCGGATCTTGGTCACCAGGGCGCTGAAGTCTTTTTCGCCACGGGTCAGGCCTTCTTCCAGCACTGGCTTGACGCCTCGGGCAGTGAGCTGTTTGGCGGTCGCATCGGCCAGGCCCTTGCCGTAGGTGTCCTTGTCGTTGATGACTGCGACTTTCTTGCCCTTCAGCACGTCGACGATATAGTCGCCAGCCACCACGCCCTGCTGGTCGTCCCGGCCACACATGCGGAACATGGCGGTCAGGCCGCGCTCGGTGACCTGCGGGTTGGTGGAGCCCGGAGTGATGGCAATCACGCCTGCATCGGCATACACCGCGGACGCCGGGATGGTCGACGATGAACAGAAGTGCCCGACCACACCGGCGACCTTGTCCTGATCTGCCAGTTTGTTGGCCACCGCCACCGCCTGCTTCGGTTCGCAGGCATCATCGCCAGCCACCAGGATGATCTTGCCGCCATTCACGCCGCCGTGGGCGTTGATTTCATCAGCGGCGGCTTGCGCCCCCTTCATGTACTGCTCGCCGAACGATGCGTTGGCACCGGTCATTGGGCCTGCCACGCCGATCTTGATGTCGGCTGCCTGAACAAACGAAGAAACTCCCAGCGCAGTAGCGACCGCGAGAGCCAGAAAACCTTTCCTGTAAAACGTCTGCGACATGAGGTGGTGCTCCTGAGTTTTTTTGGTTGGCACTACAACTTCACAACTTCAGCAATTGCTCTGAGCAAGCGCCGTGCCATCCGATTTTCAAACGGTGAAAACGCCTGACCGTTTACGGTGCCAAGGCCCTGCGCCCGCCTCCCTGCGGGTCGTGCAACCGTCTGGATCGCGCCTGGTAACACCTTATTGAACAAAAGGAGCAACCCTGGCGTGCCATCATTGCAACCTGCTAGCAACAAACTGTGCAACCGAGCTGTAACAGGGTGCGTAACCGAAGTGCACATCACCGGTGCGTAATTGCTACGCCACGCACCATTTAAGGCTAGCCATTGTCGGCAAAAACGGAGAGTTTGTTAGGAAACCAGCTATATAGGTTGTGAAATGGCGGTGCCAGAGGCTTTCGTGCCAAACGTAAGCAGCGCGCAGGCTGGGCAAAACACTGGCAGAATGTACCTTTACTGTGCGCCACTACCGTTTCAGTCATGCCGCCAGGCCCAGTTGGAGCCCTCAATGAGCGAGAGCGTATTCGCTGATCGCATCGTGCAGAACCTGCTCGACACCGATTTGTACAAGCTGACCATGATGCAGGCTGTCCTGCACAACTACCCCAACGTCGAGGTGGAGTGGGAGTTTCGTTGCCGCAATGGCGAAGACTTGCGACCTTACCTGGCGGAGATCCGCTACCAGATCGAGCGGCTGTGCGAACTGAGCCTGAGCAGCGACCAGCTGGGTTTCCTGGAGCGCATCAATTTCATGAAGCCGGACTTCCTGCGTTTCCTGGGACTGTTCCGCTTCAATCTGCGTTATTTGCAGACCAGCATCGAAAACGACCAGTTGAGCATTCGCTTGCGTGGCCCGTGGCTGCACGTGATCCTCTTCGAGGTGCCGCTGCTGGCCATCGTCAGCGAAGTGCGCAACCGCGTGCGTTACCGCGAAGTGACCCTGGGCCAGGCCCGGGAGCAGCTGTACCGCAAGTTCGACTGGCTGACCACCCATGCCTCGGCCGATGAGCTTGCCGAGTTGCAGGTTGCCGACTTCGGTACCCGCCGACGCTTTTCCTACAAGGTCCAGGAGGAAGTGGTGTCCGTGCTCAAGCATGACTTTCCTGGGCGTTTTGTGGGCACCAGCAATGTGCACCTGGCGCGCGAGCTGGACATCAAGCCGCTGGGCACCATGGCCCACGAATGGATCATGGCGCACCAGCAACTCGGGCCGCGGCTGATCGACAGCCAGAGCGCCGCCCTGGATTGCTGGGTGCGTGAATACCGCGGGTTGCTAGGTATAGCGCTGACGGACTGCATCACCATGGATGCCTTCCTCAGTGACTTCGACCTGTATTTCGCGAAACTCTTCGATGGCTTGCGCCATGACTCGGGCGACCCGGTGATATGGGCGGAAAAAGCCATCGCCCATTACCAGGCGCTGGGCATCGACCCCATGAGCAAGACCCTGGTGTTCTCCGACGGGCTGAACCTGCCAAAGTCCCTGGAAATTTTCCGCGCGCTGCGCGGGCGCATCAATGTCAGCTTTGGCATCGGCACCAACCTGACCTGCGACATCCCCGGGGTGGAGCCGATGAGCATCGTGCTGAAGATGACCGACTGCAATGGCCAGCCGGTGGCGAAGATCTCCGACGAAGCGGCGAAGACACAATGCAGGGACGAGAACTTCGTGGCGTACCTGCGGCATGTGTTCAAGGTCAAACCCTGACGCACCGGCAGGAGCTGGCTTGCCAGCTCCTGCGCTTGGCCGAGGCCTGCGCGGTCAGTTCAGGGTGACGGTGCCTTTCATCATCGAGATGTGCCCTGGGAATGAGCAGAAGAACGCGTAATCCGTGCCGGCCTGCAGCTTGGACACATCGAAGGTCACCGAGTCTTTTTCGCCCGCGCCAATGATTTTGGTGTGAGCCAGGATGCGCTCGTCACCGTCCTTGAGGTAATTCTTGTCGATGCCGGCGGCCATACCGTCAGAGGCCACGCCCTGGGCGTCTGCCGCCTTGCTCAGTACCCAGTTGTGGCCCATGACATTTTTGGCCAGTGAACCCGAGTGGCCCAGGTTGACGGTGAAGGTCTTGCAGGTCTTGCTGATTTCGATGGCCTTCTTGTCGAAGGTCATGCTGTCAGTGGAATCGACGTCTACCGAACAATCGGCGGCGAATACCTGGCCGGCAGCCAGGGCAAGCAGGGAGGCAGCAGCTACTTTCGCGAACATGGTGAATCTCCAGGACAGGTTTTTAAGCAAGGCTTCTTCTATGAGCCTCATCGACAGAATCAACGGGACAATCATTGCACGCACCGCATATTGTATACAATATCAATCACGGAGCGTTTACATGAACAATTTCCTGCGCAGTCTCCTCGCCGCCTATGCGTGCGGCAACACCGGTACCGAGTGCCCGGACGACTGAATGAAAAGCTGGAGCCAGAGCAGCGGGGCCTTTACCCTATGGCACCCCCATTGCCAGGAGCACCCCCATGTCACTGACTTCAGTCTGTGTTTTCTGCGGCGCCAGCAGCGGCACCAATCCGGCTTACCGGGACGCCGCCGTAACCTTGGGCCGGACGCTGGCCGAGCGCAAACTTACCCTGGTGTACGGCGGTGGTGCAGTGGGCCTGATGGGTATCGTCGCCGACGCCGTGCTGCAAGCGGGTGGCGAAGCCATTGGCATCATCCCCCACAGCCTCAATGATCTCGAAATTGGCCACAAGGGGCTGACCCGCCTGGAAGTGGTGGACGGCATGCATGCGCGCAAGGCACGCATGGCCGAGCTGGCCGATGCCTTCATCGCCCTGCCTGGCGGCCTGGGCACCCTGGAAGAGCTGTTCGAGGTATGGACCTGGGGCCAGTTGGGCTACCACGGCAAGCCCCTTGGCCTGCTGGAAGTGAATGGCTTCTACAGCAAGCTCACCGGTTTCCTGGACCACCTGGTGCAAGAGAACTTCGTGCGCGAACAACACCGCGCCATGCTGCAGGTGAACGACTCGGCCGACGCCCTGCTCGATGCCCTGGACGCCTGGCAACCCACGGTGCTGCCCAAGTGGACCGACAAGCAGCCGGACTGATCAGCCCGGCACTTCGTCCAGCGGCATGACCGTGACCTGCACTTCCGGGTCATGGCTGCCGCCCCCCAGAATCACCCCTCGCAAAGGCGACACATCGGAAAAATCCCGGCCCCACGCCAGGGTGATGTGCTCCAGCGCCGGTTGCACATTGTTGGTAGGGTCGAAGTCGATCCACCCCAGCGGCGGGCAGTACACCGATACCCAGGCATGGGAAGCATCAGCACCGATCAGCCGCGGTTGGCCGGGCGGTGGCTGGGTCAGCAGGTAGCCACTGATGTAGCGTGCCGCCAGCCCGCGCGAGCGCAGGCAGGCCAGCATCAGGTGAGCGAAGTCCTGGCACACCCCGCGCCGGCGCTCCAGCACTTCGGTCAATGGCGTCGCCACCTGGGTAGCCTCGGCGTCGAAGGTGAACTCCTCGAAGATTTTTTCCATCAGCGCCTGGGTCCCTTCCAGCAACGGCCGCCCGGGCGGGAAGCAACTGGCGGAAAAGGCCACGAAGGCCTGCTTGAGCCGCACGTACGGCGACTCGAAGCGGTAGCGGCAGGCCTTCATCAGGTCTTCGGCGATGGGCGCGCTGCTATAGCACAAGGCATCACGCACCACTTCCCAGGCTTGCGAACGGGCGAAGTCCACCGCGGGCCGCAGCAGCACTTCCACTTTCAAGCGCGCGCTCACCTTCAAGGCATCATGGGGGCGCTCGAAGGTCATGCGCGTCAGCGGGTTGCCGAACACGTCGTAGTCGTCGACTCGCCAGCTGGGCTGGGGGCTGATCTCCAGCACCTGCTCCCGGCACAGCTGCCAGGCGCACGGGCGCGGCCACAGGTGCGCCAGCTGCTGGGCCAGGGACACCGGGCTGTCATAGTGGTAATGGGTATCGTGGATGATCTGGTACTGGGCACTCATACCGACACCGTCCGTTGGCTGACATCATCGACGTGGGCAAAATGGCGCAAGGCCAGGCGGTCGGACACCTGGCCGCTGGCTTCGGCAATGGTCTGCAACAGGTCGGCCAGGCCGTCGAGCACCGCCTGCACGCTGGGCGCACCGAACAGTGGGTTTTCCAGGCTGCCCAGGTCGAAGGCCGACAGCCGCTCGATGAGCATGGCCAGACCGCGCTCGCGCGGGACAGCGAATTCATCGTTCAGGCGGCGTAGCGCGCGGTTCACCTGCTTGAGCTGGAACAGCACGGCATGGGGGTTCTGGTCATCGAGCAGGAGCAAGTCCAGCACCGGTATCAACTGTGGCACCGCCAAGTAGCGCGAACGATAGGTGATGCTGCTGTTGCCCAGCTCCAGCAACCATTCCAGGCCTGCCTGGTCGGCAATACCCACGCCACGCAGGAAGCCGGCCAGGCTGGTGCTGAGAAACTGCAGGCGCTCGATACGCCGGCCGATCATCAGGAAGCGCCAGCCCTCGTCACGGGTCATGTCGTCCAGGGCGAAGCCTGACAGCGCGGCCAGCGACATCACCAGGCGGTTGAGGAAGTCCAGCAGTTCGCCCAGGTCGGGGTCTTCCACGTCCAGGCCCTGGGCCTCGCGCTGCAGCTCCACCAGGGCCTGCCAGTTCTCCCGCGAAAGCTTGCCACGCACTTGTGATGCCGCCCACTGCAACCGTTGCAGGTTATTGCGCAGGCTGTAGGCCCAGTCTTCACCCAGCAACGCCGCCAGCAGGCGCTCCTGCAGTTCACCTTCTTCGGGCAACAGCCCCAGGCGCTCGCCCAGCTCCACAGCGGCTTGCAGGGCCAGCGGGTCATCGCCATCAATGTAGCGGCCCAGAATGATGCGCAGCAGGCGCGCGCTATCATCGCAGCGCTCGCAATAGCGGCCGAACCAGAACAGGTTCTCCACCACCCGTGACGGCAGGTAGGGGTCGACCCTGACCACATCGTGCGCGCCGATGGTCCGCAGGGCCTTCCACTGCTCGCCGATGGGTGCACGCTCGCCCAGCACCCACGTGTCCTTGCTGGCACCACCGCGCTGCATCGAGACCACCTCGGCGTCGGCCTCGGCCGCCACCCGGGTCAACGCGCCAGGTAGCACCCGGTAACCGTCGTGGCCGGCCACGGCATACACGCGCATGCCGATGGCGCGTGGCGCCAGTTGCCCGCTGCCTTGCCATACCGGCGCCTGGGAAAGCTGCGCCAGCTCTTGCGCCACATAGGCGTAGGGACGCGCCTGGATACGCTCGGCCATGGCCTTGCGCTGCCTGGCGTCCAGATCGCGACCGAATACCGGTGCGAAGCTCTGGGACGGGAAGGCGGGCTTGATCACCAGGTTGGGCAGCTTTTCCAGCGCCTGGGCCATTACCGGAGGCTCGCCACACCACCAGGTGGCAATGGAGGGCAGGATCAGTTTTTCGCCGAACAGGTGTTCGTTGATCGTGGGCAGGAAGCCCAGCAGCCCGGGGGATTCCAGCACGCCGCTGCCCAGCGCGTTGGCCACCAGCACCCGGCCCTGGCGCACGGCTTCCAGCAGGCCCGGCACCCCCAGGGCGGAGTCGGTGCGCAATTCCAGCGGGTCGCAGAAGTCGTCGTCCAGCCGGCGCATGATGGCGTGCACCCGACGCAGGCCGCTGAGGGTCTTGAGGTAGACGGTGGCATCGCGCACGGTCAGGTCACTGCCTTCCACCAGCGGGTAGCCAAGCTGCCGGGCCAAGTACAGATGTTCGAAATAGCTCTCGTTGAAGCGCCCGGGCGTGAGCAGCACGATCAGCGGCGAGTCGTGGCCGTGTGGTGCCAAGCGCCGCAGGGTGTCCTGCAGTGTCCGGAAATAGCCGCTCAGGTGCTCGACCTTGAGGTCGCGGTACAGCTCCGGGAACGCCCTGGAGACGCTCATGCGGTTTTCCAGGGCATAACCGGCACCGGACGGCGCCTGGGTGCGGTCGGCGGTGACCCACCAGCGTCCATCGGGGGTGCGCGCCAGGTCCACGGCATACAGGTGCAGGAACATGTCCCCGGGCTGTTTCAGGCCCTGGCATGGCCAGAGGAAGTTGTTGTGCCCGTATACCAGTTCGGCGGGAAGCAGGCCTTCCCGTATCAGGTTCTGAGGCCCGTAGATGTCGGCCAGTACCGCATTGAGCAGGCGCGCACGCTGGGCGATGCCAGCCCGCAACTGCTGCCATTCGGCCGCAGGTATAACGTGGGGCAACAGGTCCAGTTCCCACGGGCGGTCGGCGCCCTTGGGGTCGGCATAGACGTTGTAGGTCACGCCGTTTTCCTGGATCTGCCGGGTCAGCAACGCCTGGCGCTGGGTCAGTTGCGAAGGGGTGCTGCGCTGCAAATGCTCGAACAGCCTGCGCCAGTGCGCACGCACCGAGCCGTCTGCCCGAAGCATCTCGTCAAAACTTCCCGCCGTCAGCGGGTATCGGTCAAGCAGGTCTGGCATGGAACGCTCGGCACGGGCAGTAAAGCATCAGAATAATGCGGACGGCCGGTAGCCCGGCCCTCCTTTTCAGGTGCGACGCATGTCCAGTGTCATCGGCAGCTCGTCGTTGTTCGTGAGTGTAGGTGCCGGCTGCGGGCCAGGGCTATGACCCAGGCGGAAGAAACGCGACAGACGGCGGCTTTCCGCTTCGTTGGCGTTGACGGGCAACGTCTCGTAGTTGCGGCCACCGGGATGGGCCACGTGGTACTGGCAGCCGCCCAGGGAGCGCTGCATCCAGGTGTCATGGATGTCGAACACCAACGGCGCATGCACCGGGATAGTCGGCTGCAGACAGTTGAACGGCTGCCAGGCGCGAAACCGCACGCCGGCCACGTATTCGCCCACTCGGCCGGTGGGCTGCAACGGTAGGGTGCGGCCGTTGCAGGTCACCACGTAGCGCTGGGGTGACAGGCCGTTGAGCTTGACCTGCAGGCGTTCGAGCGAGGAGTCCACGTAGCGCACGGTTCCACCGGCACCGCCCTCCTCCCCCAGCACGTGCCAAGGCTCCAGGGCCTGGCGCAGTTCCAGCTCGATGCCGGCCACGGCGTAGTCGCCGATCTTGGGGAAGCGGAACTCCAGGTGCGCAGCGAACCATTCAGCTCGCACTGGGTAACCGGCAGTGTTCAGTTCGGCGATGACATCGGCGAAATCCTGTTCGATGAAATGCGCCAGCATGAAACGGTCATGCAGCTCGGTACCCCACCGCGCCAGCTTGGCCGGGGCGTATGGTTCACGCCAGAAGCGCGCGACCAGCGCACGCAGCAACAATTGCTGCACCAGGCTCATGCGCGCATGGGGCGGCATCTCGAAACCGCGCAGTTCCAGCAGCCCCAGCCGGCCGGTGGCGCCGTCAGGAGAGTAAAGCTTGTCGATGCAGAACTCGGCCCGGTGGGTGTTACCGGTCACGTCGATCAACAGGTTGCGCAGCAGGCGGTCCACCAGCCACGGGGCGCACGGCTCACCCGGCGCCGGCATTTGCTGGAAGGCGATTTCCAGTTCGTACAGCGAGTCGTTGCGCGCTTCGTCGATGCGCGGGGCCTGGGAGGTCGGGCCGATGAACAGCCCGGAAAACAGGTACGACAGCGATGGGTGGTTGTGCCAGTAGCTGATCAGGCTGCGCAGCAGGTCGGGGCGGCGCAGGAACGGCGAGTCCGCAGGCGTGGCGCCACCGAGCACGAAATGGTTGCCGCCACCTGTACCGGTGTGGCGACCGTCGATCATGAATTTCTCGGTGCTCAGGCGGTTTTCCCGGGCCTGTTCGTAGAGAAACTCGGTGCGCTGCACCAACTCATCCCAGGTGGCGGACGGCTGTACGTTGACCTCGATCACGCCAGGGTCGGGGGTAATACGGAAGTTGGCCAGGCGCGGGTCATGGGGCGGCTCGTAGCCTTCCAGCAGCACTGGGCAGCGCAGCTCCCTGGCGGTGGCCTCGATGACGCTGACCAATGCCAGGTAGTCCTCGACCTCTGCCAGCGGCGGCATGAACACGTACAGCCGCCCCTCTCGGGCCTCGGCGCACAACGCCGTGCGGGTGAGCCAATCGGCTGACTCGTCCAGCGCTGGCGCACGGTCGGTTTCGATCGCGGGTGCCTGGCCAGCCACCTGCAATTGCTCCGAAGTTGGCAGCGGGCCCACATCCTGGTTGGGGTCACGGGGGTGAACGAAGGGGTATTCGGCGGCGGTCACCCACGGCTGCGAAGCCAGAGGCAAGCGGTAGCCCAGGGGCGAGTCACCGGGTACCAGGCGGCAATGACTGTCGCGCAGGTACCAGCGGCCACTTTGCCATTGGTCACCGGCGGCGGTGCGGGCCAGCGGCAGCACCTGGCCGATGATTTTATCCAGGCCTTGGCTGAACACCTTGCGCAGGCGCTTGCGCTCCATTTCTTCGCCCAGGCGCGAGTCTTCGGCGGTGACGTTGCTGGGTAGCGCGCCCTCGCGCCACAGGTAGTAGAAGTTGTCTTCGTAGGCAGGGAAAACAAAGCGCGGCGGCAATTTCAGCCGCTCCGCGACGCTGGCCAGAAACCGTCCTGCTAATTCACCGGTGGCGCCGTAGTCTTGGCTTTCGTCGGCAATCAGCGCGTCGTCGTGCCAGATCGGCTCGCCGTCCAGCCGCCAGTAAGCGTTCAACGACCAGCGTGGCAGTTGCTCCCCCGGGTACCATTTTCCCTGACCGAAGTGCACCAGGCCGTTGGGCGCGTACTGCTGACGCATGCGCTGGTACAACTGGGCGGAGAGTGTGCGTTTGGCGTCACCGAGGGCAGCGGTGTTCCATTCCGCCCCGTCTGGGTCGTCGATAGACACGAAGGTCGGCTCGCCCCCCATGGTCAAGCGCACGTCGCCCTCCACCAGGTCGGCGTCGATCTGCCGCCCGAGCGCCTGGATCGCTTGCCACTGCTCGTCCGTGTAAGGCAGGGTGACCCGTGGTGCCTCCCAGACCCGGGTCACCGACATTTCGTGGCCGAACTCGCACTCGCACGGTTCCACCAGGCCACTGATGGGCGCCGCCGAGGACGGGTCCGGGCTGCAGGCCAACGGAATATGCCCCTCACCGGCGAACAGCCCGGAGGTAGCGTCCAGGCCGATCCAGCCGGCACCGGGCAGATAGACCTCGCACCAGGCGTGCAGGTCGGTGAAGTCCACCTCGGTACCGGACGGGCCATCCAGCGCCTTGACGTCGGCGGCCAGTTGAATCAGGTAGCCAGACACGAAGCGCGCGGCCAGGCCCAGGTGACGCAGCAACTGCACCAGCAACCAGGCCGAATCACGGCACGAGCCGGAAGCGTTTTCCAGGGTTTGCTCCGGCGTTTGTACGCCAGGCTCCATGCGAATCAGGTAACCGATGTCCTGGCTCAGGCGCTGGTTGATGCCCACCAGGAAGTCCACCGCCGGGATGGGCGTGCGGTCGATGCCCTTCAGGTAGGCGTCGAACTTCGGCGACAGCGGCAGCTTTTCCAGGTATGGCGCCAGCTCGTGCTGTTCGTCCTTGGCATAGGCGAAAGGGATATTTTCCGCATAAGGCTCAAGGAAGAAGTCGAACGGGTTGAACACCGCCATCTCGGCGACCAGGTCCACCTCAACGCGAAATTCGCGGGTCTTCTCCGGGAACACCAGGCGTGCCAGGTAATTGCCCTGAGGGTCTTGCTGCCAGTTGATGAAATGCTGCTCGGGCAGTACGTTCAACGCGTAGGAAAGCACCCGCGTACGGCTATGGGGCGCAGGGCGCAGGCGCACGATCTGCGGGCCAAGTTCAACCGCACGGTCGTAACGGTAATGCGTGACATGGTGCAATGCGACATGGATCGACACGGCGTGCCTCCTGCGAGCCTGGACGGTAAGCGTACCGCGCAAGACTTATGCCACGTGGCAAAGCCAAGCGTTAGAGCGCTTGCTCATTCAAGCACAGCACCAAGATCGTGCCATGCCCGGTTTGCGTCGACAGCGTTGCACATTTATCGGGCGCGCGCATGACGAAACTGAGCGAGGCGACTGTTGGGCCAGTCAGGCACTGCGTCGCAAAAGGCGCCGTTGGCGCCTCGCCTGGATGCCCGCGCGCATTTCCCGGTGGCGCTTGCTGTTCAGCAACAGCAGACCAATCACGGGCCAAAGGAGGCAGGTGCCGAACATGACGCGGGAAGCACCGGGATCGAACGCCACCAGAACCGCCAGCAAACACGCTACGAAGAAAGCCGCCATTACGCCTGCCCAGTTGCGCCACCCCAGCACGATGAACAGGTTGATGTGAACCAGCACAGCGCCCAGTGCCAGGCACGCCAGCCAACCGTAGATCGCGCGCTGGTGAACGTTGCCGAGTGCATTGGCCACCATCGCCACCGCCGCCCCCAACGAAAAACACCCCATGAATATGACACCCATGAACACCAGCAGGTAGCGCCCCAGCCACTGGCGAAAGCTTGATACCTCAGTCATCACTCAGTTCCTCGTACAGCCCTGCTGATGGACTTGCCGGTATCGCCCAGGTTTCCAGAGGCCACATTACCGCTCCAGCTCTGCAGTTTTTACGATCGCCGAAGCACATTGCTAACGACCGGATTGGCTACGCCCCTCGCGCTGGCGACGCAACATCAACCAGTGCTGACGCATCTCGCGGTGCCTCCTGGAGTTGAGCAACAGCAGGCCAACAAGAGGCGATAGCACTGCTACCGCGTAGACGCCCAGGGGAGGCTGATAGAGGTAGCTGGGAAGTCCTGTGCACAGGCAGCCCAACAGGACAGCCACAATGACCCACATAGCGGCAAGCCGGCCACGCACCATGATGAAGTGGGCCAGGAACACTATAAGCCCGGCCAGCGTGCCACCCCCCAGAAGTGCGAGGCCCTTGATGGGCTTGAGCGCAACATCACCCAAGTAGGAGAAGCCAATGACCGCAACGGCTGTTCCGATTGCCACGCAACTGCAGAGCACTACGCCAATGAATACCGGGTAGTACCTGGCGAGCCAGCTGACCGGGTTCAGTTCTGTGCTCACTCGCCATGCTCCTCATACAGCCCAACGGCAACATTGATATTCCCCGACCGGGCGCTACCGATCACACCAAGAGAGGCACCGAGCGCGTCCTTGATCTGGGTAACCGTGGCGTGCTTGAACTGCGCCGGCGTATAGCGCTTTTCCAAGGCCTTGGCTGCCTGCCTGAGCTTCATCAATTTAGGGGTCAGTTTCGGGTCCTTCAGGGCAAGCAATTCAGCTGTCAACCGCTTGCGCTCCTGACGGTTCAGCCCCTGCAGTGCCATGCGCAACGGTCTGCCACTGCTGGCCTTGACCATCATGAGCAGTTTCGTGGTCGTCACCGCTGATGCGCCAACGCCCGCCAATGACATCCCATCCAGAATCAGGGACACAGCCTGGTACCACTCATTGCTATCCAGTTCATCGACCGCCCCCTGGTCGTAAGCGGATACTGCCGTACGCCCGGCGCCGGCAATGCATTGCAGACCACTGGCAGTCGCTGCGCTGTAACCGATAAAAGTGATGACCGTACTTGTCCCGCCGGTAAAGGGCGCCGCGATGGTGCCGCTGAGCATCACGACCCAGCTCAATACCGCGCCCATGCACGACAAACCGGCGTTGATCGCTTCCTGAAGAACCTGCGACTCGCGTCTGTCTGTTTGCACCAGATTGATGAATTGCTCCGGCGTTGTATGCCGCTTGGCCTCGCGCAGAATGACCCGCTTAACCGCCTTGCTGCAGATCGGCTTGAACTCACGCAGGGTAATGACATTGAAGTCGCTGTCGATATACACCACCCCAGCCCCAACGATACCGGGGTCGGCGTCGATGGCCGCGAACAGGCGCGGCAGGTTGAGGCTGGTTTCGATGCGCTGGCGGGCAAAACGTTGCGAGGGGGTGGTGAAAGGTTGGATGAGAGCTGTGCTCACTGGACGGTTCCTTGTTCAGTGGGGGAAACGCGATACATGCCGCAATCGCCGTCTGGCAGCACGCGGCCCTTTACGGTGGGGTCGGTGCTGCTCGGCGCCTGTGGCGCGGCCCGGAGGCCGCGGCTACAGGGGGATATCAACTCAGCGCGGTAATACCGGCTGGCGTGACGGTTTCTTCTTGCCCTTGCCACCCTTGGCGGCATCGTGGCGGGCCTTGGCGGCTTCCTTGGCGCGGGCTTCGGCGGCGGCCTTGGCCTGTTCGCGCTTGTCCCACGGCTTGGAGCCGTCGCTGCCACGCGGTGGCAGGCCGGTGTGCTGGGTCAGGATGCGGGTTTCCTTGGCCACCTTGTGGCTGCCGGCCGGCGTCGAGTTCTTGCGCCGTGCACTCTGGTAGGTGTCGGTGGCCGGCTGGTGCAGCGGGATCAACTGGTGCTTGCCTGGGCCGATCAGGTCGGCGCGGCCCATGCGTTCCAGCGCTTCACGCAGCATCGGCCAGCCCTTCGGGTCGTGGTAGCGCAGGAACGCCTTGTGCAAGCGGCGCTGCTCTTCGCTCTTGACGATGGTGACCGGGTCGCTCTTGTAGGTGACCTTGCGCAGCGGGTTCTTGCCCGAGTGGTACATGGCCGTGGCCGACGCCATGGGCGACGGGTAGAAGGCCTGCACCTGGTCGGCGCGGAACCCGTTGCCCTTGAGCCACAGGGCCAGGTTCATCATGTCTTCGTCGGTGGTGCCCGGGTGCGCGGCGATGAAGTACGGGATCAGGTACTGTTCCTTGCCCGCTTCTTTCGAATACTTCTCGAACATGCGCTTGAACTTGTCGTACGAGCCGATACCCGGCTTCATCATCTGGTTCAGCGGGCCTTCTTCGGTGTGCTCCGGCGCAATCTTCAGGTAGCCGCCCACGTGGTGGGTGACCAGCTCCTTGACGTACTCCGGCGACTCCACCGCCAAATCGTAGCGCAGGCCCGAGGCGATCAGAATCTTCTTCACCCCCGGCAGGGCACGAGCACTGCGGTACAGCTGGATCAGCGCCGAGTGGTCGGTGTTCAGGTTCGGGCAGATACCGGGGAACACGCACGACGGCTTGCGGCACGCCGATTCGATTTCCGGGCTCTTGCAGGCGATGCGGTACATGTTCGCGGTCGGCCCGCCCATGTCCGAAATGACACCGGTGAAACCGGGCACCTTGTCGCGGATCTCTTCGATCTCGCGAATGATCGACTCTTCGGAACGGTTCTGGATGATGCGGCCTTCGTGCTCGGTGATCGAGCAGAAGGTGCAGCCGCCGAAGCAGCCACGCATGATGTTCACGGAGAAGCGGATCATGTCGTAGGCCGGAATTTTTTCCTTGCCGTACGCCGGGTGCGGGATGCGCGCGTAGGGCATGCCGAACACGTAGTCCATTTCTTCGGTGGTCATGGGAATGGGCGGCGGGTTGAACCACACGTCCACTTCGCCATGCTTCTGCACCAGCGCGCGGGCGTTGCCCGGGTTGGTTTCCAGGTGCAGCACGCGGTTGGCGTGGGCATACAGCACGGCGTCGCCACGTACTTTCTCGAACGACGGCAGGCGGATGACCGTCTTGTCGCGGGTCATGCGCGGGCTGGCAAGGATCTGCACGACCTTGGCTTCGTTCGGGTCTTCGACCTCGCCCTTTTCCTGCTCGATGGCGCAGGCCTGGGTGTCCTGGGTGTTGACGTACGGGTTGATGATCTTGTCGATCTTGCCCGGGCGGTCGATACGGGTGGAGTCCACTTCGTACCAGCCCTGGGGCGTGTCGCGGCGCACGAAGGCGGTACCGCGAATGTCGGTGATGTCTTCGATCTTCTGCCCGTAGGACAGCCGTTGAGCCACTTCGACGATGGCGCGCTCGGCGTTGCCGTACAGCAGGATGTCGGCGCACGCGTCGATCAGGATCGAATGGCGAACGCGGTCCTGCCAGTAGTCATAGTGCGCGATGCGGCGCAGCGAGGCCTCGATGCCGCCCAGCACGATCGGCACATGCTTGTAGGCTTCCTTGCAGCGCTGGCTGTACACCAGGCTGGCGCGGTCGGGGCGTTTGCCCGCCAGGCCGCCTGGGGTGTAGGCGTCGTCGGAACGAATCTTCTTGTCCGCGGTGTAGCGGTTGATCATCGAGTCCATGTTGCCGGCCGCGACGCCGAAGAACAGGTTCGGCTCGCCCAGCTTCATGAAGTCGTCTTTGGACGTCCAGTCGGGCTGGGCGATGATGCCCACGCGAAAGCCCTGGGCTTCCAGCAGGCGGCCGATGATGGCCATGCCAAACGACGGGTGGTCGACATAGGCATCACCGGTGACGATGATGATGTCACAGGAATCCCAGCCAAGCTGATCCATCTCCTCCCTGCTCATGGGCAGGAATGGCGCTGGCCCGAAACACTCGGCCCAGTACTTTGGATAGTCGAATAACGGCTTGGCTGCTTGCATGTCGATGACCGTGTGGCTACGTGTTGAAAAAACGCGGGCGCGGAATATAGCACAAATTTTGACCAATTGTGGCACCGGGCGAAGCTCGGGAAGGCCGCGACGCTATATTCGATAGTCCGCGTCGCCTGATTCCCGAGCTTCGCCCGGTCCCACAGGGGGTGGTCCTTGAATCCTGATTGACGTTACTCGTCGTCGTCGAAGTTGTAGCTGCCTGGGGCCAGGTTCTCGAAGCGTGTGTACTTGCCGATGAACGCCAGGCGGATGAAACCGATGGGGCCGTTACGCTGCTTGCCGATGATGATCTCGGCGATGCCCTTGTGCTCGGTCTCCGGGTGGTACACCTCGTCCCGGTACACGAACATGATCACGTCGGCGTCCTGCTCGATCGCACCCGATTCACGCAAGTCGGAGTTCACCGGGCGCTTGTTGGGGCGTTGTTCCAGGGAGCGGTTGAGCTGCGACAGCGCCACCACCGGGCAGTTGAATTCTTTGGCCAAGGCTTTCAACGACCGGGAAATCTCGGAAATCTCGTTGGTACGGTTGTCACCACTGGACCCCGGGATCTGCATCAGCTGAAGGTAGTCGATCATGATCAGGCCAATGTCGCCGTGCTCGCGCACCAGGCGGCGGGTACGCGCACGCATTTCCGAAGGGCTGATGCCGGCGGTATCGTCGATGAACAGCTTGCGGTCGTTGAGCAGGTTGACCGCCGAGGTCAGGCGCGGCCAATCGTCATCGTCCAGGCGGCCGGAACGCACCTTGGTCTGGTCGATACGGCCCAGGGACGAGAGCATCCGCATGACCAGCGAATCACCTGGCATCTCCAGCGAATAGACCAGCACCACCTTGTCGCTGCGCAGCACGGCGTTCTCCACCAGGTTCATGGCGAAGGTGGTCTTGCCCATGGAGGGCCGGCCGGCGACGATGATCAGGTCGGCCGGCTGCAGGCCGCTGGTCTTCTCGTCCAGGTCGGTGTAGCCGGTGGACAGGCCGGTGATGGCCTCATCAGTGTTGAACAAGGTGTCGATGCGGTCGATGGCCTTGGTCAGCAGGTCATTCACGCTCACCGGGCCGCCGGTTTTCGGCCGGGCCTCGGCGATCTGGAAGATCTGCCGTTCGGCCTCGTCAAGGATCTCGGCGGCGTTGCGGCCCTGGGGGTTGAATGCGCTGTCGGCAATCTCGTTGCTGATGCTGATCAACTGGCGCAGGGTGGCCCGCTCACGGACGATCTGGGCATAGGCCTTGATGTTGGCGACCGACGGCGTGTTTTTCGCCAGCTCACCCAGGTAGCCCAGGCCGCCGACCTGGCTGCTCTGCCCTTCCTTGTCCAGCTGCTCGTGCAGGGTAACCACGTCGAACGGCGTGTTCTGGTCAGCCAGCTTGGCAATGGCGCGGAAGATCAGGCGATGGTCATGACGGTAGAAATCGCCGTCCGAAACTTGATCGAGCACACGTTCCCAGGCGTTGTTGTCCAGCATCAAGCCACCGAGCACGGCCTGTTCGGCCTCGATGGAATGCGGCGGCACCTTCAGGGCAGCGGTTTGCAGATCGTATTGCTCGGGAGCGGATATCTCGTTCATGGCCACTTGAAATCAGGGGATACAGAAAGACAAAGGGCACGACCTGTTAGACAGGATCGTGCCCGATGTTACCGGCTGGCACCCGAAGGTGCCAAGCCGATCGGCATTACTTAAGCAGCTACGACGACAACGCGTACGGTAGCTTCTACGTCGCTGTGCAGGTGCACGGCAACGTCGTATTCGCCAACGTTACGGATGGTGCCGTTCGGCAGACGAACTTCAGCCTTGGCAACTTCAACGCCGGAGGCGGTCAGTGCGTCAGCGATGTCGTGGGTGCCGATCGAACCGAACAGCTTGCCTTCGTCACCGGCGGTGGCAGTGATGGTCACTTCCAGCTCAGCCAGTTGGGCAGCGCGAGTTTCAGCCGAAGCTTTCTTGTCTGCTGCGATTTTTTCCAGCTCGGCACGACGCTCTTCGAACGCAGCGAGGTTGGCTGGGGTCGCGGCGGTGGCTTTGCCGTAAGGCAGCAGGTAGTTACGGCCGTAACCAGCCTTAACGTTTACTTTGTCGCCCAGGTTGCCCAGGTTGGCGACTTTTTCCAGAAGGATCAGTTGCATGTGGAAATCCTCTAACTTTTAACCTTCACCGTTCGCATTGTCGGCGTCTTTCGACGCCAAACGTCCGCGAAAATCAATCAGGCTGTCGACAATGGCCAAAACCACGAGCAAAGGACCGAGCAACTGCATGAAAGGCAGCAATGTCACATAAACCCCTACAAGCCAGAAGCCTGCCAGTTTCTTGCGCGCCACCAGCCCATGTATCAGGGCCAGCGCGGCAAAGACCAGTGGAACACTGCACAACGGCGACAAGATCAATGTGTACACACCGAAGAACGGTGCGAGGCACATGATGGCCAGCAGTGACAGCGCCACTTTTCGGGGGATTCGGATGTCGCGAAACTCGCGGCCGAACCCACCGGGGTTATACAACATCGCCTGCCAATAACGCCCAAGGATCAGGCATAGCACGCTCAGGACCTGCGACGAAAACGCGATTGAAATGATCGTCAGCGGCACCATCAGTGCACCGAATGTGGCTTTCTGGTCTGCCGAGAAATTCTGGTAGACCTCACCCATCGCCTGCGGCAAGACATCAGCAAATGCCTTGGCCAGCGGTTCGACGGCGGAACTGAACACAGTTCCCACGCACACGGCACACAACAGCCCCACGGCCACACTGCCAAGCAGTATGCGGTTCCAGGAATGGCCTGCGCGCAACATCAGCGCGAGGCTCCAAGCCCCCAGCAGCACCAGAAGGCCTGCCGGGTCTTGGGTGAAGTGCCAGCTAACCAGCCCTGACAACAACCCCAGACCAAGGACGCTCGAGGCGTCCGAACCGCGCCGCAGGAGTACAAGACAACCTGCGGCGGCACTCAACCAGAACAACAGCGGCAATGCCGCACATCCCGCCACCACCAGGGTGGCTTGCACGCGTCCGCGCATGATGAAATCAGCTATGGGGCGCATGCATCAATCCTTTGTTACTTGTCGACGACCTGGTCTCAGCGGCCGTGGCTGTCGGTGTAGGCCAGCAGGGCCAGGAAGCGGGCGCGCTTGATAGCGACGGCCAGCTGACGCTGATAACGAGCTTTGGTACCGGTGATACGGCTTGGAACGATTTTGCCGGTTTCGGATACGTAGGCTTTCAGAGTGTTGAGATCTTTGTAATCGATCTCTTTCACGTCTTCAGCGGTGAAGCGGCAGAATTTACGACGACGGAAGAAACGTGCCATGTAATTGGCTCCTCAAAAGGTCCGTGGATTACTCGTCAGCGTTATCGCTGGCGTCGCTGTTGTCGCTGTCATCGCCATCGGCGCTGTCAGCATGCTCAGGACGGTCACGACGCTCACGGCGCTCGCTGCGGTTTTCTTCGGCCTTGAGCATCTCGGACTGACCAGTTACGGCTTCGTCGCGACGGATGACCAGGTTACGGATCACGGCATCGTTGTAGCGGAAGTTGTCTTCCAGCTCGGCCAGGGCCTTGCCGGTGCACTCAACGTTCAGCATCACGTAGTGAGCCTTGTGAACATTGTTGATTGCGTAGGCCAGTTGACGACGGCCCCAGT